>Ga0007862_1000282_pt1 | contig 16706 bp, 25 predicted proteins | sample CryBogCBH20Aug07_FD_71206 | JGI IMG/M metagenome (GOLD analysis project Ga0007862, IMG submission 71206) | Freshwater microbial communities from Crystal Bog, Wisconsin, USA - CBH20Aug07 | ecosystem: Environmental > Aquatic > Freshwater > Lake | place: Crystal Bog, Wisconsin, USA | collected... | reverse complement strand
GCCATGGGTGCGGTTTTAGGTATCGCTGCATTTGGTAGAACACAAGAAAAACTTGCAGGTACCGCAGCCAATCCAACAGCTACTACACAGAACATCAATATGACTGGTAATGTATCAGGTGGTTATGGTAGTATTGGTGCTACCAACATGAATAATAGCATGGTTACTCCATCACCATACGGAGCAACACCAATGAATTCACCATACGGTGCATCTCCTATGGCACCTAATACAATGGGTGGTTTTGCTAGACCTGTTGCACCAGCACCAACATTTACGCCACCTATGGTTGCACCTCCTACTTCCTCTAAATCAGTAGTACCACAAACAGGATTCCCACCATTATGAAAAAATCACTACTAATCATTCTAGCCACTTTTTCTGTTACAGCTTTTGCTGGTGGAGAAATCCAAAAGGTTTGCCACGAAAAAAATGGTAAACAAGTTTGCAAAAACGTAAAGGTACACAAAGCTATTGCTGATGCTACGGCAGTACCAGTTAAGAAGAAGTAATGTCTGACGATTTATCAGAAATCAAAGTTGATGTCGGTGTTTTAAAGACACAGGTATTGACTTTATCTGCACTTTGCAATAAAATGGACCAGGTTATCGAAAAACTTGTGGACCAACACGACCGCCATATCAATGGTGTATATTCTCAAATGGACAAAAGAAGATTAGAAACGGAAGCCGATATGAGTGAAATTGATGACCGTATCGATACCGTTTTAGAAAAGTTACAAGAATCTGAAGTGCGTATAATGGCTGAGATTCAAGGATTAAAAGAAGCTATGGCCAAACATAGTGAAAGTTCCAAACTTCAATTTGAAAAATTAAACCAATGGAAGTGGATGATTGCCGGTGGTATACTTGTTATATCGTGGTTGTTTTCTCACACAAACATTGATACAATAGTCAAGACATTACATTAACTATTAATTTGGTATTTTTATATTATGAGCGTTTTTATTGACAGGTCTTTCCTGTTGCAGGTTTCTCCTAAGTTGCAGAGGTTCACTCGTAAAAAAGATGACCTCTATAACTTCCGTTGCCCTATCTGTGGCGATTCACAAAAAAATAAAACTAAAGCTCGTGGTTTTGTTTTTCGTAAGAAGAACGACTACTTCTATATGTGCCATAACTGTGGCATATCCACAACTTTTTATAATTTCCTAAAACAAGTGGATCCAAACTTGTTGAAAGAATATCAACTTGAGAGGTACAAAAATGGTGAAACGGGTAACAACAACTATCCGAAACCTGAGTTTGAGGAGTTCAAAACGGAAAAACCGGTCTTTAAGAAGTCATTGGAACTACCAACAATTGAATCTTTACCAGAAGCGCATTTTGCTAAGAACTATGTTCAGCAAAGACGGATTCCGGAGACCGTTTGGTCGGAATTATATTATGCGGAAGATTTCGCAACCTTCATACAAGATTTGGGGATTGAGAAAGAAGGACTTCACAAGGAAGACAAGCGACTCGTCATACCGTTTTATAATCAAGAGAAGGAACTCGTGGCTGTCCAGGGTCGCTCTTTGGGTGAATCGAAACTCCGGTATATCACACTAAAGTTACATGATGATAATAAAAAGATTTATGGACTGGATAAAATAGACCAGGAAAAGCCAATTTATGTTGTTGAAGGTCCTATTGATTCTATGTTCCTAGAAAATGCAGTAGCAACAGCAGACAGTAATTTAGAATCGATTGTGGACACTTTGGACAAGTCCAAGGTGGTTTTAATCTTTGACAACGAACCTCGTAACAAAGAAATCGTTAATAAGTTGGAACACGCCATAGACAATCATTTTAATGTAGTCATTTGGCCAGAATTTATGCAAGAAAAAGATATCAATGATATGGTTCTTGCTGATTTTTCACCAGACGAAATTCAAGATATTATAGATAAAAATACCTTCTTAAATTTGAGGGCTAAAATGGAATTTGTGAATTGGAAAAAGATTTAAAATATGTATTAGGAATTAACAGACATCATAATGGTTCAGTATGTTTACTTGAAGATGGTGAAATTGTATATCACCTTGAAGAAGAAAGATTAAGTAGACTTAAAACAGACCATGCTCCATTATTGTCTGTTATTAAGACTAAAGAATTCGCACAACAAATTGATATTGTTGGTTCAGTTGGTTTTCATGATTTGGTTAATATGGATGAAGGCCTTACAAAACCTTTAAGTGTTTATGATGCATTACTATATAAAATTTCAAAAATAAAGGATTATCCTCCACACGAATCTTATTTTAGAGGTCACCATCTATCTCATGCATCAATAGCTTTTTATAATTCTGGTTTTACTGATGCTGTTTGTGTTGTTGTTGACGGAAATGGATCTAGTTTAGGAAACTTTAAAGAAACAGAATCAATATTTACTGCAAGTTATCCAGCAGATTTTAAATGTTTGTATAAAAGAGGTTTTAGTGATGATGTTTCTACAATACAGAATGAAGTATTAGAAACATCCAACAGAATGAGTGTTGGACATATATTTGAAGCATTATGTAAGCATTATGGTTTTGAGTGGCATGAAGCTGGTAAAGTAATGGGTTTATCTGCATATGGTAAACCTAATAAAAATTTACCAAAAATTCTTATTGATGGTCGTGCAAATCCTGAAATGTTTAAAGGTCGTAAATTCATATACAAATATGAAACAACATTTCAAAATAAGGCTGACATTGCCTATGCAGCACAAAAAGAATGTCAAGAGTATGTTACATCATTTATACTCAAAGCGATTGATTTAAGCAAAAATAAAAACGTCTGTCTTTCTGGAGGGTTTTTTCTAAACTGCGTAGCAAATTACGAATATTTAAAACATTTACCAGAAGGAACAAATTTATATGTTGAACCAATTTCTGGTGATGCTGGTTTATCAATTGGTGTTGCAAAACATATTTGGCACTCCAAAACAGGTGATACTACAAAAAGAGAACTTAAATCTTTATATTGTGGACCAAAACCAAATTTAAATATTCCAAACCAGTTAGGTAAAAAAGTTACTCCGCATGATGTAGCTAAATTGTTACAAGAAGGTAAAGTTGTTGCAATTTTTCAAGGTCGTTCCGAAGCAGGACCTAGAGCATTAGGTAATAGAAGTATTTTATTTAATCCGTCTATTAAAAACGGAAAAGATATTATCAATAAAGTAAAAAGAAGGGAATCTTTCAGACCTTTCGCTGGTACCATTTTGTTGGAAAAGGTACATGAATGGTTTGATATGAGGGGTCTAAAAGAATCACCTTTTATGATGTTTGCTGTAAATTGTCTTGAAGATAAGAAAGATATGATACCATCTATTGTTCACGTTGATGGTACTTGTAGAATACAAACGCTTTCTTTTGAGCAAAATGTATGTTATTATAACCTCATTAAAGCATTTGAGGATTTAACTGGCATACCAATTTTGTTTAATACATCATTTAATTTGGCCGGTGATCCTTTGGTAGAAACTTTGGAGGAAGCAATACATACTATTAACAATTCAGAAATTGATTGTTTGTATATTCCAGAAAAAGAATTATTAATTTTTAAACAACAATAACAACAATAAGGTGAACATGGAATACCTAGGAATTAACATAGACTTAACCAGAGATGAATTATTTGATGAACTTGGAATTAAAAGATTACAAGAATCATATATGCGAGAAGATGAAACCTCACCTCAACATCGTTTCGCATTTGTATCAAAAGCATTTGGATCTAATAATGAACACGCACAAAGACTTTACGAATATTCTAGCAAGCATTGGCTCTCTTATTCTACTCCCATTCTCTCTTTTGGTCGTAGCAAGCGTGGGATGCCTATATCTTGTTTCCTTAACTTTATTGAAGATACTGCGGAGGGATTAGTTGATAACCTTTCTGAAACTAATTGGCTTAGTATGCTTGGTGGTGGGGTTGGTATTGGCTTTGGTATCCGTTCTGCTGACGATAAATCTACTGGTGTTATGCCGCACCTCAAAATATACGATGCTTCATCGCTCGCTTATCGTCAAGGAAGGACAAGACGGGGTAGCTATGCTGCTTATCTCGACATTAGCCATCCTGATATTATTGCTTTTTTAGAAATGCGTAAACCAACGGGTGATCCTAATGTCCGTTGTTTAAATTTACACCACGGTATTAACATTACTGATGACTTCATGCATATCATTGAAAAGTGTATGTTGGATCCTGAAGCAAAAGATGATTGGAATTTAATTGATCCAGCATCAAATGAAATTCGTGAAACTGTATCAGCTAGACATCTGTGGCAACAAATTTTAGAATTGCGTATGCATACAGGTGAACCATACATTCACTTTATTGATACTAGTAATCGTGAACTACCAAAATGGTTAAAAGATAAAGGTTTGAAAGTTCACCAATCAAACCTATGTTCTGAAATTATTTTGCCAACTAATGAACAACGAACAGCGGTATGTTGTTTATCAAGTTTGAACTTGGAGACCTATGATGAATGGAAAAATGATAAGCAGTTTCTTAAAGACGTTGCTGAAATGCTCGATAATGTGCTTCAGTATTTTATTGATAACGCACCTGATACCATCGGAAGAGCAAAATATTCTGCTCAACGTGAGCGTAGCATTGGCATTGGCGCTCTTGGGTTTCATGCTTACTTACAACGCAATGGAATTGCTTTCGAAGGCGTCATGGCGAAAGTGGCGAACAACAGAATCTTCAAAACAATTAAAGAGGGATTAGATGCAGCAAATCTTAAATTGGGTACCGAAAGAGGTGAAGCTCCTGATGCAGTTGGTACTGGTCGTAGGTTTAGTCATGTTATGGCTATTGCTCCCAATGCTTCTTCTTCCATTATCATGGGGAATACTAGTCCTTCTATTGAACCTTACCGTGCCAACGCTTATAGGCAAGATACTCTTTCGGGTTCTTTCTTAAACAAGAATCGTTGGTTAGACAAAATACTGAAAGAAAAATTACCAAATGAGCAAGATTATATGGATGCTTGGAGTTCTATTATTGCTAATGATGGTTCTTGTCAGCACCTTGATATACTCTCTGAGGCAGAACGTGACGTTTTCAAAACATCAATGGAAATCGACCAGCGTTGGGTTATTGATTTGGCTGCGGACCGTCAAGCGTATATTGACCAAGCGCAATCGTTAAACCTTTTCTTTAGACCAGATGCTCACATCAAGTATATTCACGCCATTCATTTTATGGCATGGAAAAAAGGATTGAAAACTCTATACTATTGCCGTTCTGAAAAAATTGGTAAAGCAGATAAAGTTTCCAAAAAGATTGAACGTAATGTCATTAAAGAATTGGATATGACACAAATTGCACAAGGAAATGATTGTATCGCTTGTGAAGGTTAATTTATGAGAATTATGGGTATCAGTCCGTTTCATGATAGTTCAGTTGCTGTCTATTCTGAAAACGGACTAGAATTTTATAGTAAAGAAGAAAGAATTACTCGTAAAAAGAGGCAACCTCTACCCATAAATTCCGTAAACTTAGCTATTGAAAATGTTGGTAAAATTGACCTTGTGGTTATTGCTGCACCAACAAAAACCGAACAGAACGATGTAATTATAAACTATGTAAAAAATAAACTTGATTGTGAAATTGTTGATATGAGTAGTCGGCATCATCAACAACACGCTAGTTTGGCATTTTACAATAGTGGTTTTGAAGAAGCATTGGTGTTTGTCGTTGATAGGAGTGGTTCTTTATTGATTGATGAAAATAACAATCGATACGGTAGAGAATCGGAAACAGTTTTTAAAGTTTCTTATCCCAGTAATTTTGAATGTTTACAAAAAAACTATTGGTTGTTTAATGTTGGTATTGATATTAGTCCTGAAGTAAATCAACTAATAAAAAAAATAAATCAACCAAATTATAATTACAAGTCTTGTTTTGGTATAGTAAAGGTATATGAAACAGCAACAACACTTATTGGCCAAAATAGTTTAGAGAATGGAAAAACTATGGGTCTATCAGCCTATGGTGATAGAAGTAAATTAGTTCCGTTGTTTAGAGAAAAATATTTTCCAATAGATTATTTGTTTAGTCATGATTATAAAGATTTTAATAAACAAGATACTCCAGCAATAAATCTTAATTTAAATCGTTATTCAACCAAAGAAGTAACTAAAGATAATTACCAAATTTATGCCGATTATGCTTTAAATGTTCAGATTGAAACTCAAGAAGCTTTAGTAAACTTAATTAAAGAACATTTGGATAAGACTGGTGTAAAGAAGGTCTGCATCACAGGAGGTTATGGATTAAACATAGTTGCAAACTCATATCTTGTCAATAAATTTCCTGATATTCAATTTTACTTTGAACCATTGGCAGATGATTCTGGTAATTCAATTGGTGCAGCGATGTATGAATATCATAGAATAACTCAAGATACCACTATAAAAAAGATAGAACACACCTTTATTAATGGTGTAGAACACGATATTAGATTTCTGGTTGATATTGGTGAATTTAAAGATATTGAAGATATAGTTGATTTACTGGTTGACCAAAATAGTGTGGCTGTGTATGATGGTTTAGCTGAATCTGGACCTAGAGCATTAGGTCATAGGTCTATTCTATTTGATGCCAGAAATCCTGATGCAAAAGATATTGTTAATAAAATTAAGAATAGAGAATGGTATAGACCATTTGCAGCAATGATTCTAAAAGAAGATTTGCATGAGTATTTTGAAAAGGTTGGTAATTTAGAAGAATGTCCATTTATGACATTATCATACACAGTTAAACCTGAGAAGAAAGATTTAATCTCAGGTGTGGTTCATGTTGATAATACAACAAGGATACAAACAGTAACAGAAAAAGATGGGATAATTTGGGAAATACTTAAACAGTTCAAAGAAAAAACTGGATGTCCATTACTATTGAATACCAGTTTTAACTTGGCTGGAGAACCATTGGTCGAAACACCAGAAGAAGCACTACATACTTTAAATAACTCAAGTTTAAATTGTGTTTGGTTTCCACAAATTAAAAGATTGATTAAGAATGACTAATATTATTGATAAAGAACAATTAATGCTTTTTCCTACGATTATATCAAAAGGGAAAGTAGACAATGATGAACTTTTGGAAAATTTAAAGAAGTCCGTCACCGATTTAAAGATAAAGGGTGAAGGTGAATTTTCTTATGAAAAAGAACAATTTGAAACTTGGGATAATCTTCATGAGAAGCCAGAATTTAAAGAAGTTTCTGATTTGATTTTAGAAGTAACCAATGAGTTGTTAGACCAACAAGGTTTAATTAGAGATTCGCATTACATATCAAATATGTGGGCAACATCAACAAACAGAAACTTCTTCCATGCAATGCATGGTCATCCAAATTGTTTTATGTCCGGTATATTATATTTAAATGCACCAGAAGGTTGTGGTAAATTAGCGTATATGGATCCTAGACCAGTAACATCGGTCTTACAATATAATTACACAGAAAGAAACCATTACAATTCAAATCGACACTATATTAAACCAGGAAAAGGAGTAATACTTTTTTGGCCACATTGGTTGTTACATATGGTTGAAAGGCACACCGATGATTTTACAGGTAAAGAAGATAGAATGATGATTGCTTTCAATATTATGGTAAAAGCAGATATTAAAATTAAAACAGCAAAATTAAGGATTTAAATGATTAAGAAATTAGACACAAAGGTAACAGATGAACGCACATACTTTAAGCCTTTTAATTATCCTTGGGCTTATGATGCATGGCTTAAGCATGAGCAATCTCATTGGTTACATACCGAAGTTCCAATGTTGGAAGATGTTAAAGACTGGAAAAAGAAACTTACTAAAGAGGAGAAACAATTTCTCACTCATATCTTTAGGTTCTTTACACAAGGAGACATTGACGTTGCTGGCGGTTATGTTAATAATTATTTACCTTATTTCCCACAACCCGAAATACGCATGATGCTTCTCGGTTTCGCTGCCAGAGAAGCCTTACACATTGCTGCTTACTCACACCTCATCGAAACGCTTGGTCTACCTGAAACCATGTATAATGAGTTTATGCAGTATCAGGAGATGAAAGAGAAACACGATTACATTTTGAATATTTCTGGTCAGAATACTACCAAAGAAAACACAGCCACACATATTGCAGTATTCTCCGCATTTACTGAAGGTATGCAGTTGTTTAGTTCATTCATTATGTTACTAAACTTTCCACGCCATGGTAAGATGAAAGGCATGGGTCAAATTGTTACTTGGTCTATTGTTGATGAAACTCAACACACCGAGAATATGATTAAATTGTTTAGAACATACATAGAAGAAAATCGTGAAATTTGGAACGATGAATTAAAATCTCGTCTTTATGTTATTGCAGAGAAGATGGTAGAGTTGGAAGATAAATTTATCGATTTGGCTTTTGCTATGGGTGCAATGGAAGAATTATCAGCTGAAGAAGTTAAGAAATATATTCGTTACATTGCTGACCGTAGATTGATTTCTTTAGGCCTAAAAGGACAGTTTAAAGTAAAACGTAATCCTTTACCATGGGTTGAAGAAATGATTAATGCACCAACACATACAAACTTTTTTGAGAATCGTGCCACAGACTATGCAAAAGGCGCTTTATCTGGAGATTGGTCTGACGTTTGGGCTCACTAGGATTTTATTATGTCTTTGATATACAGAAGTGAATCTGGAAAACTAGAAAAATATGGATACACTATTCCTGGACCATTTGGTATAGATTATGTTGCCAAATTTTGGTTAAGTGATGTTGAAGATAGAGATTTTTCTTATATGTTAAAGTGGTGTGAAGATAATGTTGCTTGGGAAGAAAATAATGATGGTAAAATGTGGACAAAGTATAACTGTTTCACATTTGACCATCCATCAATAGAAAAATTGAAAAAGAACATATACAAAGAGTATCTTGATTTTATGGATGAACTAGGTGAAGAACCTGAAGAAATTTATATAAACGGATGGTTTAATGTTTTTAATATAAATCAAGGCCAAGGAATACATTATCACAATTTTAATGAATCTTCATATCTAAGTGGAGTTGTTGTATTAACCGAAGGAAACACTTCAACTGATTTTCTAACACCTGCAAGACCTGAAATTGTTCCAAATTTTAATAAACCTTTACACAATTTGGTTAAAGTAAATAATTTTAAGGGGTCTTTATTATTTTTTCCACAATGGACATATCATTTTGTTGATAAATTAAAAGATGATATAACAAGAGTTACAATTGGTTTTGATATATTTACAAAAAATGGTATGGAAAAAGTAAAAACAGAATTTGAAAAAGACCATATGTATAACAGAGCTATTAAGTTGTCCCCATAAGAAAGATAAAAATGACAAATAAAATACTATCAGGTGAATGCCTGAATTGCGAATCAACCTACACGGTGGAATTTATGGAAGAAATGGTCTCACAGGAATTACCAGAACATTGTCCCTTTTGTGGCGAAATTATCGAAGAATTATCCGAAGAATATATAGAGGATGATGAAGATGATTTGGACAAAGAGGAATGGGAATAAACTGGACTTATAATGAAGTAGAATTTACGGAAGACTTGATTGGTGATAATTACGGGTTCGTGTATCAAATAACCAATTTGACGAATGGTAGAAAATACATAGGCAAGAAATTTTTTTATTCTGCCAAAACCAAACAAGTCAAAGGTAAACGTAAAAAAGTAAAAGTACCAAGCGATTGGCAAACTTACTATGGAAGTAGTGCCGAACTGGCTAAAGATGTGTTATCATTAGGGAATGAAAACTTCACTAGAGAAATATTACATCTTTGCCGTTCAAAAGGTGAATGTGGTTATCTCGAAGCAAAAGAGCAATTTATCCGTGGTGCGCTGGAAACAGATGCGTATTACAATACATGGATAATGGTAAGAGTTAGAAAATCACACATCAAGGACTATAATGCTAGACTACTTAAAGGTTCTTCAGAACCAAGGACATGACGCCTTCTTTTTTTTACCGGGACCAAAAAAGGATACAATACACCTAGAAGGTGCTTCATATAAAGAAGCAGGTGAAAATATAGGCAATTCAGAAATGGGCAACGCTTACCACGTTATTCTTTTTAAAGAAGATACTGAGGGTGAGTTGGTAGATATTGATATGTTCGATGCCATTTTTATGGATCCGCTGGAATATATGTCAGGACTAATACCGTCTGGTATTTTTGGTATTATGGCTCGCAAAACTACCACTTCAAATGACTTCATCCAAAGAACATTTGACAAATTGCAAAGTGTATGATATAATGGTCTCTTAATTGAAACTATTGAAAGTTTGTTATGGTACTCATAGATTTAAACCAAGTATTACTCGCTGGTCTTATGGCTCAAATTGCCAATCAAAAAGGCAAATTGGATGAAGATTTAATTCGTCATATGATTCTTAACATTATTAGGACACACGTTAAGAATTTCAAAAAAGAATATGGTGAAATTGTATTGTGTTGTGACAATCGTAAATATTGGCGCAAAGAATACTTTCCTTTCTATAAGGCAAACCGTAAGAAAACCCGTGATAAATCCGATTTAGATTGGCATCTTATTTTTGATATGTTGGCCAAATTTAAGGTGGAACTCAAAGAAAACTTCCCATATAAAATAATCGATGTTGAGGGCGCTGAAGCAGATGATATTATTGGTACATTGGCACCAAGATTTGCACCACACCAACCAGTATTGATTTTATCAAGTGATGGCGACTTCTTACAGTTACAAAATTATAAAGGTGTAAAACAATATAATCCATCACAAAAGAAATATGTGGTATCTGAGAATCCAATCATGGATTTAAAAGAGAAGATTATTCGTGGTGATAAAGGTGATGGTATTCCAAATATCTTCTCACCTAGTGATTGTTTTGTTCGTGACCTAAGACAGAAACCAATCACCAAAGGTACATTAGAGAAATTGATGCAGGAAAGTTACCTAGAACAGGATGAAACGACCAAGGCCAATTATATGCGTAATGCAACATTAATTGACTTGACTTTCATTCCGGTTGAAATTAAAGAAGCAATTATAAATACCTATGAAGAAACAAAGCCAGCATCTAGGCAGAAGTTATTGAATTATTTTATGGAACATAAACTGAAAAACTTACTGGAAGTGATAGAGGATTTTTAATGAAAAATATATATGAAATTTTTGATGAATTTGAAGAAGCAAAGAATAAAAAACAAAGGATGGCGGTAATTGAAAAGAACCTTTCAAAAGCATTGGTTCAAGTATTAGAGCTAGCTTTTCATCCAGATAAACAATGGTTGATTACAGAATTTCCTGCTGAATATAAGATTACAGAATCGAATAAAATTCCTGGTCTTTCACAATGCCAGTTGTCTACGGAAATTCGTAAACTATATTTGTTTGAAAAAGGTAATCCTTCAGCAGAAGCATTAACGGAACAAAAAAGAAAACAGTTACTTTTACAACTAATTGAATCAATTGAACCCCGTGAAGCAGAAGTTGTTATTGGTATTCTTAAAAAAGATTTAGGCGTAAAAGGTTTGGACTATAAATTTGTTAAAGAGGCATTTCCACAACTATTACCATAATGCACGAAAAAGATAGAATAATAATAGCTACAGGTAATTATGATCCACTTTCACTTGAAGAATTACATTTTCTAAAAAAATGTAAGAGTAAAGGTGACTGGCTTGTGGTTGGTATACATTCTGATTGGTACATGATGTGGTCACAAGGTGGATTTGTTCAAAATTATGAAACTCGCCGAGAAATTATTAAATCTTTAGATTGTGTTGATGAAATATTCTCATTTAATGATTCGGATGGTACAATCATTCAATTATTAAAACTTGTAAAAATTTGTTATCCTCATTCTGATATAACCTATGTTTCGGAAGAAGATATGCATAATATGCCTGAAGCTAAAATTAAAGGCATAAATTTTGAAACCATGAAATAGGAGTTGTAAGTGACTAAGTTTGTAGGTAAGTTCCGCAAGAACAAGGAGTATAATGATGATTATGCTTATACACCTAAAAGAAGTAAAAATGAACACGCAGAAATTAAAAAAATTCTGACTCAACACGAAGAAGAATTGGAATATGAATATGACGATTATACCGATGATGTGGTAGAAAAGCAAGTTTACCACAAATAATCGTGATTTTCAGCATAAGTAGGTATGTCCGCCTTTGAAATAAGGTAATGTTGTTTCCATACAACACCATAGCTTGACATACAGCTTTACCTGTATTATAATGGATTCTTCACATGGAGAATTCTTTATATGATATACGGTTACATTCCAAAATCTAAACCAAAAAAACTAACTAAAGCTCAACAAGAGCAAAAAGTAGAGTGGTTGGCTGCTATCAATAAATTATCTTCAAAACGGTATTCTAATTCACCTGTTGTCAAAACAAAGTTACCATTAAAATCGGTGGCTTCCTTTCACAGAGAAACTCCAAAAATTGAATCCTTGGATACAGGTTTTGTAGCTTGCACAAAAAGATTCCAAAATACTTATACAGGTGATAAAATTAAAGGTATTGGTACAATGCATAAATCAAATGCTGTACCAGTTTTTACAGATAATGAAGCAAAAGATATAGCGAGTATGAGAAGATGATTACAAGAGAAGAATGGGAAGATTACGAAGATTATCTCATGGACTTAACAGATGAAGAATTAAAAATTGAATTGGCTTGGTTAGAATCTGTTGGTACTGCTAAAATAAACGGTTCGACTGTAACTAGTATTCCAAACTACGAATTACACTAATTATGCCTGAATCTTTTATTTTTACCGATTACATTGATGACTTATCACTATGTGATGATATCATAGAATGGTTTAAATCTACTGACATGAAAGGACCAGGTAATGTTGGTGCTCATGAAAGAATAGAGGACTCTGTAAAAATATCCACCGATTCAAATTTAAGATATAATACGGAATTATACAAGAGGTATTATAATCAAATAGACATTGTTGTTAAAAAATACATACAAAAATTTAAGTTTGTAGATTTTTACGGTCCTTGGGATATTATGGATAGTGTCAATATTCAATATTATAAACCCACCGAAGGATTTTATGCTTGGCATACAGAGAGAGCAGGCGCTGCTCATCCGATGGGAAGTAGACATATGGTCTTTATGACATATTTAAATGATGTAACAGAAGGTGGAGAAACTGAATTTTATCACCAAGAGGTGAAAATACAACCAAAAAAAGGTTTAACAGTTATTTGGCCTGCGGATTGGACACACACTCATCGTGGAGTCGCTTCAATGACACAGGAAAAATTTATCGTAACTGGTTGGTACAACTTTACAAAATGAGGAAAGTGAAAAATGCTATCAAGACATGAAGAAAAAGACATTTTAAGAGGTATTGACGATATAATGTATAATATGCGACACATTCCTGCTCAGGATGTTGCTTATTTTCTCGTAAAATTCAATCCGAAACTTGCGGAAGAGCTCGCCGCATCAATCGAGCAGCAAATTTTCGATAAAAACGAAGGAAAATATCATGAGTGAAGCAGAAAAAGTTCCATTTTCCAGCAAAATTGACTGGAAATCTCTGGATTTTGTAATCCGAAGATGGGCTGCTCAAACCGGATTTGAAAATGACCAGGAAATGTACCAAAAATTGAAGGATTCTCAAGATTTGGCGTAATGTTGCGCCGAAACAACACATTTTCACAAATCATTTGACGGTAAGCGATAAATGTAGTATAATGGTTTCATTAAATCGGAGAACATATGGAACTTATTGAATCAAAATCACTATTGGCCAAACTAATGGCTACCGAAAATTTGACTATCGAACAGCGTAATGTGCAAACTGCCGCTTTCGATGTTAAAAATCGTATTCTTACTGTACCTGTTTTAGATAAAAACATTTCTGGTTACTTGTATGACCTTTTCATGGGTCACGAAGTTGGCCACGCTCTCTATACTCCATTAGAAGGCATGACTAAAGCTTGGGAAGAAAAGATTCCAATGTCTATCATGAATGTATTGGAAGATTCCCGTATTGAGCGTAAAATCAAAAACAAATATCCTGGTATTCGTTCCTCTTTTGTTCGTGCATACAAAGAATTAATTGATAAAGATTTCTTTGGTACCAAAGGCACAGACCTCAACGATTTAAACTTTATTGACCGTGTTAACCTTTACACTAAGGGTGGTGCAGCACAAGGTATCAAATTTACCGATTTTGAACGTGACCTTGTAAACAAAATTGAAGCAACACAATCTTATGATGATGTCATGGATGTTGCCAGATTAGTCCAAGCTTATTTGAAAGAAGAAGCCGAGAAGCGTAAAGCTGAAACTCCAGTATTTGAAGAAACCGATGAAGAATCGGATGATGAATTTGATTCTTTTGGTTACGAAGATTCAGATGAAGATGATTGGGACGATGAGATTGAATCGAAACAATCTAAAAATGGCAGCCAAGAAGAAAGTGAATCTGATAAAGAACCTGGTGGAGATTCCACTTATGGAATGGATCCTGAAAATCCAAATAATTCTCCTGCTGAAGATGGCATTCGTTCACACACCGATGAGGCTTATCGTAAAAATGAATCCAAGTTGTTTGCTAATGATAAACGCATTTATTATTATGGCAACATTCCTGATGTTGATTTGAAAGAAGCGATTTATACTTACAAACAAACTTGGACCAGATACAAGGCTGATACTGTTCGTATCATCAACAGTTATCAATCTCCATATCCTGAACACGATAAATTTGGTACAGATGTGAAGAAATTCACTAAGATGCGTAATGATGCAAAAAAAGTTGTTGGTTATTTGGCCAAAGAATTTGAACTCCGTAAAAATGCAGAACAAATGAAACGTGCCTCAGTTGCCAAAACTGGTGAATTGAACATGGCTAAGATTTACGGTTATCAATTGATGGATGATATCTTCAAAAAGGTTACAGTTGTGCCTAATGGTAAATCACACGGTCTTGTAATGTTCTTAGATTGGTCTGGTTCTATGCACAATCACATTGAGAATACAATGAAGCAGTTGATTAACTTGGTGATGTTCTGTAAGAAGGTAAACATTCCTTACGAAGTGTATGCTTTCAGTTCCGAGTTTGATGAGCCTTACACACCAAAGACAGTTGTTGGTAATATTATATTGCACGGTTTTAAACTAATCAATATTCTATCAAGCAAGATGACTGCTTCTGAATTTACCTATGCTGGCTCTGCATTGGTTAACATGGCACAACATCGTGGTTGGAAACCAAGTTGGTTTCAGATGGGTGGAACTCCTTTGAATGAAACTGTTGTGGCTGCAATGAAGATTGTTCCAGAATTTCAGAAACAATATAAACTGCAATTGGTAAATACTGTATTCTTGACTGATGGTGAAGGCCAAAGTTCCAGAAGTGTATATACTCAATATCCAAATAATTATATTGGTTCTGGTTATAATAATCCTGAAATTGATGGTGGTAGCACTTTTGGTAAAGAACTTTGTTTTGTAATGCGTGACCCAATCAGTAAACAAGAGCAACGTGTTGATTATGCTCGTGGTCGTGATTTGACAGGACACTACATTTCAATCCTGAAGAAAAGAACCGGTTCTAATATTGTTGGTTTCTATGTATTGTCTGGTCGTGAATTTGGCCGTGAAGCTTATAACTTCTTCCCAAGTTCTGCTAACCATGACAAATACAAATCAGAGTTTCGTAAGAATAAATCTCTGACTGTTACCAATGCCGGTTACGATGAATACTATTTGCTCCGTTCTGAAGGACTAGATACTGATGAAGATGTTGAATTTGTTGTAAAAGAAAATGCAACAACTCGTGGTCTTGTTTCCGCATTTAGTAAGTTTGCGGGAAATCGTTTATCTAACCGTGTTGTGTTAAATCGATTTATTGGAATGATTGCATAATGGTAATTGAAGAACTTGTGACATTTATTGGCAAAGCGGGTGACCGCCAAGCCACAATCTTCTACGAAAAAGAATATATACAACCATATAGAGTAGAATATTATTCTGAAAATAGTAATCTAGGTTTTATATATTTTTTAAATAAAGAAAGAGCCGAAGAAGCGGCTAGAATTTTTGCCTTTGGAGAAGATTAAATGGAAATATCAATGTCTAAGTTTATGAACGGCAATAAAAAGGCCGATGTTATTAGAACAGAAAACGGCTATGCTGTAAATATGTATTTGGATGATAAGTTATATCAAAAACGCAATGTGCGTTCAGTTGATGATGCTGAAGCACTAGCCGAAGATTTTGTCTTAGAAGAAGGTAATTCTGGACCAAGATTTTTGAGCGAAAATGCCTGAAGTAAAAGACGAACCATTATATCCAAAAAAGATATACAACGATTTAATTGCCAGATGTAAAGAAGCAAAAGCTTGGTACATTAGATGTATTGTAGATGAATCTTTTGTTGGTTATGCACCTTTTGATATAATCATTGAGAACGGCATATTTAATTGCCGTGTCATCGCACCAACATTAAAAGATGCTTACGTTGAAGTTGCCAACAAATTACCTGTTATTAAATTTTTAAAATATACTGATGAAGAATGATGGATCACAGAAACTTATTGAGATTATTAACCCACATTAAGGTATGGATTCCTTATGGCAATCCCATCAGAATTGAAATTGAAGAAATTATTGCTCAACTGAAACAACAGATACAAT
>Ga0007862_1000279_pt1 | contig 16841 bp, 14 predicted proteins | sample CryBogCBH20Aug07_FD_71206 | JGI IMG/M metagenome (GOLD analysis project Ga0007862, IMG submission 71206) | Freshwater microbial communities from Crystal Bog, Wisconsin, USA - CBH20Aug07 | ecosystem: Environmental > Aquatic > Freshwater > Lake | place: Crystal Bog, Wisconsin, USA | collected... | reverse complement strand
CGGGAAATCCTAAGAGTTGTTGATAATGGTCGGTAAGTTTTTGCATCTCGGTGGCTCGCATTGAAATACTGCAGTCTACGACTTTATCAACTCATTCCACTAACTTCCGCGAAGAGCCAACCATTTGTGATTCTGACTGGCCTATCTGGATCAGGAAAAACAAAGCTTGCGCAGGCTTTTGCTCATTGGATTTGTGAAACTGATATACAATACTTGATAGTTCCGGTAGGTGCCGATTGGACATCGAATGAGAATATACTTGGTTACCAGGACGCACTTCAGCCAACCTTATATCGTAAACCTTCCAGTGGTACACTTGACCTTATATTAAGAGCAGACACAGACACTGATCACCCTTATTTTCTTATCCTCGATGAGATGAATCTATCCCATATTGAGCGTTACTTTGCCGACATACTTTCATCCATTGAATCAGGTCAGCCAATTCTGCTTCATTCCGCAAAGGACGCATTAGTTTCATATCCAGGCGATTCTTTGCCAGTTCCTTCTAAAATTAAACTGCCGAAAAACCTTTTTATTGTTGGAACGGTTAATGTCGATGAAACCACCTATATGTTCTCGCCTAAAGTGCTAGACAGAGCAAATGTATTAGAATTTCGCCCAACAATAGGAGATATCTCGGATTTTTTATTGTCTCCATCTAAGGTCAAGATGGAGCAGCTGACTGGATTAGGGTCGAAATACGGCAATGCTTTAGTCGCGGCGTGTAATACGGATATTTCTCTTGAAGACCAATTAAAATTGGTCAACGACGGTGATGGTGAAAAGGCAATGAAACAACAGGAATTACTGAACAGCCTGTTAGTAAATCTATTTAAAGCATTAGAGCCAATTGGCGCAGAGTTCGGTTACCGCACGGCAATGGAAATCACTCGATTTGTTAGTTTCCATGCTTTTTTGAATACTAACGGAGATTGGCAAATATATGATGCTCTGGATGCCCAGGTTTTTCAGAAGCTGATGCCGAAGCTTCATGGGTCAGATCGAAAGCTTAGGCCGGTTTTAGAAAAACTACAAACCTTTTGTACTGACCATAAACTGAATCTCAGCCTGGAGAAAACTAATCGTATGCTCGACCGACTGAAGGATGGTTTTACAAGCTTCGCGGAGGCATAGATGTCCGAGCAGAACTCTCATCAACTGCTAGAATTCCTGGATGCAGGCGGCAAGCCGGTGGCAAGCCTACGCCTTTTTTCGCCAGCAAACAACGCCGCATCTCTTTTGCGTATTGACGATGAAGATGCACGCCAGTACGGCGAAGAACCGCTTCAAATCAAGGAGGGGGAGCGTTACGAATACGAGCTTGAAACTCCAGAAGTCTCAAAGCTTTTACTGGTTCTGACTAATGATTACTCTAATGAGATTCTGGTCCCAAGCAGAAATCCGGACCATGCTAATTCCGGGCAAATTGCTCCTGGCTTACGAACAGGTCGTCTAGGTTTAGCTGTACAGGACGAAACCGGTGAAATTATAGGCACTGCGGGTTTAGAGATATTCTCTCATAAGATTGATTATCGAGAAGATTACCGTCAAATGATGGAAGATATAACTGAACAGTGTGTTTCGCTTCTTATGGAATTGAGGTCTCCAACATCACTGAAACTTTCTCCGGAACCAGGGAAAAGTGCTGAAACAATTCATCAGCAGTTTGCTTTTCTCCGCTCACTTTTAGGTTCATACCAGTTTAAAAATGCTCTTCATAGAATTTCCACTCACCCACACCGTAGATGGGAACCAGAAGAAACTGTATGCGATACACGTCGCGGGTTTCGTCCTGATTCACGAAGTCTGAGACAATTTGCCAGGGGTACAAGAAGGGAGCTACTGCCTATAGCTCACCCATTGCGAAATATCGTAACGTCGATTCCAGAGCGAATCTCTCTCTTTCGCAATGTTCAAAGTGATGATACTGCTGAAAATAGGTTTATCAAGTTTGCACTAAAATCGTTTTCAGGGTTTCTCAACAAAATGAGCCATGGTCTTAAAGAAAAGAATAACAGTAAAGATGCTCGACTATGTGCTGAAATTGACTCTTTAGAGATAGAAATTGAGTTAGCGTTATCGGCTGAAATTTTTAGAGGGGTATCCGATCCAGACCTGCTTCCGCTGGGGAGTCCCGTACTACAGAGGAAAGAAGGTTACAGAGAGATTTTACATGCCTGGCTTAAGTTTGATATGGCTGCTAGACTCGTTTGGCGTGGTGGAGAGGATGTGTACGGTGCAGGCCAACGTGACATTGCAACTCTTTATGAGTATTGGGTCTTTTTCAAGCTCCTAGATATTGTTTCAAGGATATTCGATCTCGAGAAACCGGCAGTTAAAGAGTTGATTGAAGAGACTGATGACGGATTTGGATTAAAACTCAAATCTGGAACATATCTGCCAATAAAAGGCCGTTACGAATCTGCTCCTCGTCCACTCCAAGTGCAATTCAGCTATAACCGCACGTTTTCCAATAATACATCTCATGACACCGAAGGCTCATGGTCTCGGAACATGAGGCCTGACTATACATTGAGCCTATGGCCTGCAGAATTCTCTGAAGAAGAAGCCGAAGCACAGGAACTAATGGTGCATGTACATTTTGATGCCAAATATCGAGTGGAAAATATAGCCGACATTTTTGGCAACGATGAGGTGGATCTTGGAGAAGAGAAATTTCAGCAACGGGAAGGCCGCTACAGGAGAGCTGATTTGCTAAAGATGCATGCTTACAGGGATGCCATCCGCAGAACTCAAGGGGCCTATGTACTATATCCAGGGACCAAACGACAGGCATGGCGCGGATATCACGAAATATTGCCGGGATTGGGGGCTTTCCCTTTAAAACCGGGCAACGGTGACAGCGCTATTGAAGAATTTATACACAAAATAGTAGATCACCTTTGCGATCGTGCATCTGCACTTGAACGGCAAAGTTACCATACATATTCAGTACATGAAAAGCCTGTTGAATATCCAATCCTGAATGCAATCCCAGAGCGTAGTCCGGATTCCAATAATCGGCATGTACCTGTAGAGGAAACATTTGTGCTTGTTGGATGGTACAAGAATGATGCGCACTTAAATTGGATTCGCAAAACCGGCCTATACAATTGCCGTATGGATACGACGGCTGGTTCTTTACGCCTCGACCCGGAAATCACCAGGGCCAGTTATCTTTTGCTTCATGGTAAAGATGGACATGCTGCTCCCGGACTTTTGCAGGTGAGATCTCAGGGTCCGAGAGTTATTTCAAAGAGTGCTCTGATGAAAAAAGGATACCCTGGTGAGCCAAAGTCCGATTTCTACCTTGTATATGATGTCAAGACAACTGATGAATTTGATGGGTATAACTGGGAGTATTCTAAAATTCCCGAAAAACCAGAAGGAAGACTTTCCGGTTGGCCTTATTCGATTACGCTCTATAAGTTGATGATGGCTGTTGTTTAGCTCCAACCTCAGATTTCTTGATCTGGGGCAAGGGCAGATTTCTCCTACCATAACCCATAAACGATGGGCGTTTCCTAGCGGCTCAAATCAACGTCGTTTTATCGGGCATAGCTCGGCTGAAGTTATTTTATTACTTTAGCACCTGTCGAAATTGAATTGAATGCGGATTTGATAACCAAGGCATTGCGCCCGGTGGGGCAACAAGCTGCGTAAAGCACATAAAAGCAAGGTATTATGGAGATCACGGAACAGCCGAAATTAAAAAGAGACGATATTATTGAGTTGAGAATAACTGATCAGGCGGAGAAAGATCAGTGTTTCGGGCGGCTTGAAAATGGCATGGGCGTTATGGTGAGCGGGATGCTTGCGGTTGGCGACCTGGTTTCGGCGAAGATAAAAAAAGTGAGGCAGCGCTATATTGAGGCTCTTGTGGTTGAGGTGCTTGAACCATCGCCCGACAGGACTGAGCCGTTGTGCAGCTATTTCGGGGTTTGCGGGGGATGCAAGCTGATGCATATCCGTTATGAGGCGCAGCTTCAGTACAAGCAGAAAAAGGTTAAAGATGCGCTTGAGCACCTCGGAGATTTTGTGGCTCCTCCGGTTGCTCCCGTGCATGCCTGTGCCGATCCTTTCCATTACCGCAACAAGATAGAGTTTTCGTTTTCAAACATGCGATATCTGCTGCCTGAAGAGCTCTCAATGGAGAAGCTTGACCGTCCGAAGGATTTTGCGCTTGGGTTTCATACACCGGGGAATTTTGAAAAGGTGATTGATATCGATTACTGTTATCTGGCAAAGGAGTCGATGAACAGGGTGCTTGCGTTGACCAGAGAGTTCGCCATTGCCAACGCTCTTGTACCGTATTCCGCAAAAGCGCATACCGGGTATTTGCGGAATCTTGTGGTGCGGTTCAGCGAGAATCGTGAAGAGGTTATGGTCAACCTGGTTACGTCGTGGTATGATGAGGCTCTCATGCAGCGATACAGGGCGCATCTTGAGTCGGGTATGGCTGGTGTGAAGATGACGGTGCTGAATAATGTGACGAAGCGGTTGAACACTGTCGCAACGGGCGATGAGGAGTTTACTCTAAGCGGCGACGGCTATATTACTGAGCGGCTGGGTCCCCTTGATTTCAGGATATCGGCCAATTCGTTTTTTCAGACTAACTCGGTACAGGCGGAGGTGCTCTACAATGCCATTCTGGAGGTTGGAGACCTGACGGCGGAGGATACTGTTTATGACCTCTATTGCGGAACCGGAACCATAACGCTTTATCTGGCAAAGCATTGCCTGCAGATTATCGGGCTTGAGGTGGTTGAAAGCTCCATCAACGATGCGCGGTCGAATGCGGTGCTGAACGGCATTACCAACGCGGAGTTTTACAAGGTTGATCTCAAGGATTTTCATGCACTTTTAGGGACGCTTGAAAGCTATGATACCCCGGGGGTGATCATTACCGATCCACCAAGGGCTGGGATGCAGCCGAAGGCGCTTGCGACAATGATTCGTCTCAGGCCGAGGAGAATAGTCTATGTCAGCTGCAATCCTGCCAGCCTTGCGCGCGACGGGAAGGAGATATGCGAACACGGCTACACGCTTTTATCGGTGCAGCCGGTTGATATGTTTCCGCATACCAGTCATATTGAGAGTGTGGCATGCTTTGAAAGGGTGAGTCCCTGCTGAAGAGTTATTTGCCCCCTGCCTTGAGGAGTTTGCGTCGCTCTTCGGCGGTTAATGATCCATACCCATGTGCTGATATTTTGTCGAGTATGGCATTGATTTCCGTTTCGGACACCGGCGGTTCAACATTGTTCGGTCTATAAAGACGGGGGCCGCTTTTCTTATTTTGCAAGGAGCGGATTTTATCGGTCAGTCCGGAAAATGACCATTCGGCCCGTTTGATGGAAATGTAGATGAAGCCGATAAGCATTCCTCCGAGGTGGGCAAAATGGGCTATGTTGCTGCCGCTGCCCATGGCCCTGCTGCCGAAACCGGAGAAAAATTCAATGAGCGCATACCCTGCGATAAAATATTTTGCCTTGACGGGGAAAAGAAAATAAAGGAAAATATAGCGGTCGGGGAACATCATGCCGAATGCAAGCAGCACCCCGTAAATGGCTCCTGAAGCTCCTACGGTTGGATAGGGATCGCCGACGGTGGCCATCAGGTTCAGAATGGCGGCTCCGATACCGCAGACAAAATAATAGGTGTTGAATTGCTTCGTGCCCCAGTAATTTTCAATTTCAGCTCCGAACATCCAGAGTGCGAACATATTGAAGAAGAGGTGTGTTCCTCCCCCGTGCAGAAACATGTAGGTGACAGGCTGCCATATTCTGAAGTTGCCGGAGCCGATAGGCCATAGCGATCCGAGGGCGAGAATTGATTCACCGAACGGAGACATTTGCAGCAGAAAGACTGCAACGTTAATAATAATTATTGTTTTAATCGCCGGTGGTATAAACTGAAAGCCTCCGGGACTGTATGGCTGGCTGGAATAGTTCATCAATGGCTATATTTCTGCACATCCCGCTGATTATCAGCGGGAATGAGCGTCTTAAAATTACATTCCGTCAAGAGGTTCTCTCATGTACGGAACGGGGTTAATCGTTCAGGGCCGCAATACCCGGGAGTTCCTTGCCTTCAAGGAATTCAAGGCTTGCGCCTCCTCCTGTGGAGATATGGGTAATCTCTTTCGAGAGGCCTGCTTTTGCTATAGCCGCAGCAGAGTCACCGCCGCCGACAATCGTTGTGGCTCCTTTTGCCGTTGCTTCGGTCAGAGCTTTTGCGACGGCCATTGTGCCTGCAGCAAAATTGTCTATTTCAAACACACCCATAGGTCCGTTCCAGAGTACGGTACGGGCTGAAAGAATTTCGTTGCGATACGCTTCGGCTGTGATTGGTCCGATATCGACGCCAATCATGTTATCCGCTATATTGTCAATAGTTGCAGCATAGCTGCTGGCATCGGCGGAAATTTCAGCCGTGAGAATGACATCTTTCGGCAGAAGCAGTTTTATTCCTTTGTTTTCAGCCTCTTCCAGAATTTTCAGGGCCAGCTCGACCTTACTGTCTTCGACCAGAGATTTTCCAACATTGTACCCTTGAGCCTTGAAGAAGGTGAAAACCATGGCTCCCCCGATAAGAACAGTATCAACCTTTTTGAAAAGGTTTTCAAGGACATCGATTTTTCCGGATATTTTTGAGCCTCCGAGAATGGCAACAAAGGGGCGCTCAGGTTCCTGCAGAGCTTTTCCAAGATAAAGAAGCTCCCGCTCTATCAGATAGCCGCCAACAGCCGTTTTTATGAAGTGAGTGATTCCTTCTGTTGATGCATGGGCCCTGTGTGCTGTTCCGAATGCGTCGTTGACGTATACCTCGCCAAGCTCAGCCAGCTTTTTTGAAAAATCAGGGTCATTTGCTTCCTCCTCAGGGTGAAATCTCAGATTTTCAAGCAGAATTACTTCTCCGTCTTTGAGTGCAAGCACCTGCTTCGTAACCTCGGGGCCAACGCACTCTTTTGCCATGGCAACCGGGGACCCGAGCAGTTCGGCAAGTTTTGCGGCAACAGGGGCAAGCGAAAAATCAGCGTTGACTTTTCCTTTCGGGCGTCCAAGGTGGGACATCAAAATAAGTCGCCCTCCGTCGTTCAGAACTTTTCTGATGGAAGGAAGTGATTCGACGATTCTTTTATCGTCGGTAATTATTTTGTTGTCGTCGAGGGGGACGTTGAAATCAACCCGCATTACTACCCGTTTGCCTGTGACCGATATGTCGGACAGCGTTTTTTTCTGCATTGTTCGTACTATTGGTTGAAAAAAATAGACTCTTCTAATGTAAGGAATCTACAACATAAACAATTTACTCAACAGGGATAGATGGCATCTGTTGCCTACTTTTGTAAGCGTAAGGTATCGCGAAGGGCGATCCGGTACTTTTTGATGTTTTGATTATGTTCCGCAAGCGATTCAGCGAAATTGTGTCCACCTTTTCCGGTGGCGACAAAGTAGATGAACTTTGTATCTGAAGGGTTCAATACAGCAAGAATCGATGCAGTTCCGGGGTTGCATATCGGCCCGGGGGGAAGTCCGTTATGACGATAGGTGTTGTATGGAGAGTCTGTTTCCAGGTCTTTGTAGAAGAGTCGTCGGGCAACGCCCCCAAGTGCATACTGCACGGTCGGATCGGCCTGCAGACGCATATTATGTTTCAGGCGGTTAAGATAGACGCTTGCTACAAGAGGTTTTTCCTGATCGACCGGGGTTTCGGCTTCAACAATAGAGGCCAGAGTCAGTAATGCGGTTTCAGTTAAACCGGCTGACGCGGCAGTTGACTGTATGCTGTCGGTATAGAAATGGCGGAACCGTCCGATAAGAAATCCTGCGGCTTCTTCAGGAGTGCTTGCCCATACAAAGTCATAGGTTCCTGGAAAGAGGTAGCCTTCGGCATTTGGTGCGGAAATATTGTATTTGACCAGCAGTCGGCTATCGGATGCTGCGGCCATAACCGCGGTTGAATCCATATCAAGGTTCCGGGCGAGGAGACGGGCAACATGGCGAAGATCGAGTCCCTCGGGGATCGTGATCCTTACCTCGTCCTGCTTGTGAGTGTGCAGATAATATAAAAGCGAAAAGATAGACATACCCGACGGGATGGAGTAACGGCCGGGTTTGATATTGTGCAGCCTGGGGATAATGCTGCCCGTTAAGAGCACCGGCCAGGTACTCTTGATTGAGCCGTTTCGATGCAAGTCATCTACAATGGATTTGAAGCCTGTTCCCCGGTGAATAATAAGAGATGTCTTCCGGGAGGCTGTATTGATGCCCGGCAGAAATAACATGCACGCTAAGGCACTGAGAAGAATTGCGGCGCCGGTTATGAAGAAACGGCGCGGAGAAGTTTTTTTTGAAGCCATTGAGAGGGAATTCTTTTAGCTGGTCCGGATACCTGGCTGACTGTTTTTCCACTCATGCTGTAAAAGGCGGCTCTCTTCAAGGATGCAGCGGTAGATTTTTTCCAGCGTGTAGGCGGTCAGTGGTGAGTCGGCATGGATGAGCACATTGTTCAACACCTCTTTTTCCCGTTCAGGCTGAAGCACCTGTTCTCCGATTCTGGATTTCAGGGAGCTGATATTTTGAGCGCAATGCAACCTTTCGCAGAGGAGGGCGGATAACTGCTGGTCAATGGCATCGATTTTCTTTCGCCATTCGTCCAGTTCCTGCCAATACGCTGAATTGTTAATTGTGCTGTCTGACATCATAATGACTGTGGTTAAGTGAGGCTTATCAAGTTCGAAAGAGAGTATAAGAAAATGTGCCGGAATGAGCTCAAGATTTGTTGCGGGTGAAGAGCTTCATCCATCGGTCAACTTCCTGGTCGCTGAGCAGTTTTTCATTGAATTCTTTCTCTTTGAAAGAGAGTTGTCCGGAGGGTATGTGCCTGTCGTTTTGGGGTTCTGCTCTGCTGTTTTTTTTGAGCTGCCGCACAAATTCCTCGGATTTTATGCATTTGGCTCCGAATGCTGTTGCATAGAGGCGAATCTCATCGTCCGAACTTACAATAGTAACCATTTTTACTTTTGTGTTCAACGATTTTACATAATCAATTATCCATAGATCGGCGCTTTTCGAGGCAGGGGTGTACACTATATGCAGTGGGGCACCGTAAGCACACTCTCCGGAAGCGCCCTTGCCATCATAAACAATGGTGATCGGGCATTGTTTATTCCTCTGAAAACTAAGCAGCAGCTTTTCTGTCTCCTGACGCAAAACATCAAGCGATTCTGACAGAGAAGGAGGGAACAGCTTGTACAATAAATTATATCCGTCCACAACAATTTCGCTGTGCCCTCTGCTCATGGTAATCTCTGGCATTAAAAAATATACACTCCTGCTATCGTATAAAATAGATGAATATTTTTTTAGTGCATCCTTTTTTTATACATTTTAAGTGGTGAATAGTGGTAAAAAATGGGTAGAAGTATTCTTTGGATATTGCATTTTCCTTTTTTTTGACAAACCATTGGTGTTAAAAGCTGGTTTGGTCGACATTTCTGCATAACGGGAGCTAACTGGATCATTTTCATGGCCGGCTTTATAGGAAAAGAGAGACATGCCGTTGATGAGAAAGGACGTCTGATGATTCCTGTAAGGTTTCGCCGAAGGTTTGGTAAAGGGGAATCAGTGAACGCCGGTGAAAAAACTGACGGGTTCTCTGAGGAACTCTACATTATGAAAGCTCCTGATCGTTCTCTTGAGCTTTATGAACCGTTTATCTGGGCCGAGACGAGAAAAACCATCTCGGCTCTTTCAGATTTCAATCCTGAAGAGCGTCTGCTGAAGACCTTGATGTATGAAAGTCTTGAGACTGTGGAGCTTGACCGCCAGGGAAGGATTGCGCTGTCAAAAGAGTTTCTTGAGCATGCGGGGATTACAAAAGATGTTGTCATTATAGGTGCAGATACAAAAATGATTATCTGGGATCCGGAGCGCCTTCTGGAGGTGCTGCAGGAGAGTGCCGGGCGTTTTGCGTCTCTTGCAGGAAGGTATTTTTAACTCCGATGGCACAGTATACCTATCACGAACCGGTTCTCGCGCCCGAAATTATTGAATTCCTCGTCAGAAAACCCGGGATTTATGTTGACGGGACTCTTGGCGGAGGAGGGCATTCGCTGGAGATTTTGCGTGCTCTCAATGAGGCCGGCTATAGCGATGGATCGATGCTTATCGGCATTGATCAGGATGAAGCAGCGTTACAGGAGGCCGCCCGAAAGCTCAGGCAGTACGAAGATCGCACGGCTCTGGTTAAAGGGAATTTTCAGGAGATAGGGAGTATTGTCAACAGGGTCTGCAGCGAAAAAGGGTTACAGCCTAAGGTTACGGGGATTCTGCTTGATCTTGGTGTATCATCGTTTCAGATTGACACGGCGGAACGGGGGTTCAGTTATCTCAGGGAAGGACCTCTTGATATGAGGATGGACATGCATTCTTCTTTAAGTGCTGGAGATATTGTCAATACTTATGACGAGAAGGAGCTCGCCAGGCTTTTTTACAGATATGGGGAAGAGCCCAGAAGCCGCAGCATTGCCAAGGCGATTGTTGCCTACAGGCTTGATAATGGAGCGGTCAGCACGACACAGGAACTTGCCGGTATTATCCGCGGAAATGCCGTCGGCAGGGATAAGATAATAAAAACGCTTTCGCGTGTATTTCAGGCATTGAGAATTGAGGTGAACAGTGAGCTTGATGTACTCCGCAAGGCACTTTATGATGGTATTGACTGCCTTGATAATCATGGCCGAATGGCTGTAATCAGTTATCATTCTCTCGAGGACAGAATCGTGAAAACTGTTTTTGCCGACAAAGCAAGGAGCGACTGGGGACCTAAAGGGGTCGGTCTGAGGGAGCCTCTTGCAAAGGGCACAGTTTTACTCGTTACCCGGAAGCCTCTCGTTGCAGGCCAGCAGGAGATAGACTCAAACCCGAGAGCCAGAAGTGCGAAATTGAGGGTCATTGAAAAAATTTTATAGGGAGATCGTCGTGATGGTCAATAATTTTTTTATTGCTGCCGTAAAAGGTTTTTCTCGGCGCTTCAAGGGCTTCAGGGAAAAGATGCCTGAAGCGGTGGCTGTCGCCGGAAGATCCGGCGGGTCTGAAGAGTTCGTTTTAACCGGTGATGATTTGCTGGCAGGGGGCGTTTCGGTACCTGTTGGTAATCGTTTCAATGAATCCGGGTTTAAGGAACTGGTAAGTAATGTGCTGAAGTTTGATATTGGCGCGTTGTTACGATTAAGGTCTTTTGTCTATCTTCTTGCCGGTACCGGAATTTTTCTTTTTCAGACCTACAATACCCTTGCCATAATCAATCTTGCCTCACAGAATGAAAAACTTCGCGAGCAGATACAGATGAGTACCAGTGTGATTACCTCTCAGGAGCTCAAAGTGCATGAACTGCACAGTATTCACAATATTGCACAGGATGCTGCGTCACTTGGGTTGACAGTGTCGAGTGTCCCTGCAGTTGAGATTGAGCCGTGAACGTACCGATAACAAAATGGGAAGCTCATGACTGATCAGGATAATATCCAGAGTATGAGTGATCATGAGTTCGGTAAGCGGCTTGGTATTGTTGTTGCCGTTTTTGCGATGTTTATTGTGGCTATCATTGCAATGCTGCTCAATATCCAGGTATTCAATGTTAAAAAATACAAGCAGAAAGCTGCGCGCCAGTATGAGCGTGTCATAACAGAGAAAGCCCAGAGGGGTGTTATTCTTGACCGACATGAGCGGATGCTGGCTGAAAGCATCGAATCTATTTCTTTCTATGCTGATCCCGCAATTGTCAGGAATACCCCGCTCTTTAATGATAAAGGCAAGTCGGTCATTGACAAGGCGACCCGGAAGCAGAAGGTTTATGATAACTCAGCGGCTGTTGCTGCACTTTTTATGCGGTATTTAGGTGGGAATAAGAGCGTTTATCTCAAAGAGCTGCATAGAAAAACAGGGATGGCGGTGCTGGCTCGTAAAATCCCCGTTGCCAAAGCGCTGCCTCTTATGCAGGAAAAGATTCCCGGTGTATGGAGCGACAAGGATCAGCAGCGCTATTATCTCAATGTCGCTGCTCAGGTGATTGGCAGTACAGACATAAAAAACGAAGGGAGCAGCGGACTTGAACTGCAGCTCAACAGGGAGTTAAAAGGAATTGACGGAACGAAAATTTATCAGCGGTCGGCCACGGGAAGGCGATATCCCGCGCCTGATGCCAAGCAGCAGGATCCGGTAAAGGGAAATACGGTTCAGTTGACCATCGATGCTGATATTCAAAGCATTGTAGAAGATGAGCTGGCAAAGGCGGTCGACAAGTTCCGTGCTGATGCGTCGGCAAGTATTGTGATGGATGTGCATACCGGAGAGATTATTGCCATGGCCAATAATCCGACATTTGATCTTAACCTGAGGTCGTCATGGTCCGCCGAGAAGTCGCGCAACAGGGCGGTGACAGACAGTTATGAACCTGGATCAACCTTCAAACTGGTTATGGCGTCGGCAGCTACGGAAGTTCTGAAAAGAAAGGCTGAAGACAGGGTGAACGGCATGAACGGTCTGATGCCCATCTATAATCTCTTTATCAGGGATCATGAGCCATACGGCAACATCTCCTTTCGTGAGGCTATCATGTATTCAAGCAATATTGTGGCAGCAAAGACAGCGATGGCTGTCGGCAGCGAGAAGTTCTATGCTTATGTCATGAACTACGGGTTCGGCAGGAAAACAGGTATCGGGCTTGTCGGTGAATCGCCGGGAAGGGTGCGGCCGCTTGAACGGTGGGATAGGACCACACTTCCCTGGATGGGATACGGCTATCAGGTCATGGCGACTCCTCTGCAGATATTGCAGGCCTATGCGACCATTGCCAATGACGGGGAGCTGATGAGGCCGTATATTATCAAGAAGGTTATTAATTCGGAAGGGAAGGTCGTCTGGGAGAGTGCTCCTAAAGTAGTCAGGAGGACGGTTTCAGCTCAAACAGCGCGATATCTCGGAAAAGAGTATTTCAAGGCAGTTGTCGATAGTGGAACGGCAAAGAATGCGGCGGTGCCGGGCGTTACTGTCGCAGGCAAGACCGGAACAGCAAGGCGTGCTGCTGGAGGGTCATATTCAAAACCTGCTTATGTCTCCTCATTTGTAGGGTATTTTCCTGTTGAAGCTCCCCGATATGCCATTATTGTGGTTGTAGAAAATCCAAAAACGGCCTATTATGCCGCAATGGTTGCCGCCCCTGTTTTTTCCGGTATCGCATCAAGAATGATTGCCTGTTCGGAGGAGATGCAGAAAAAGCTTGCTTTCCGTTCTACAGAACAGGCGGCCCTTGATTCAGTGTCAACAGTGGTAGTGCCCGAGCTTACAGGGCTTCAGGGGCGTGATGCCCAGCTGTTGCTGAAATGGCATAACCTGGAGATGGATTCATCGGGCGATATGGAGGGATGTGTCGCCCGTCAGAGTATTGCCCCGGGCCAAAAAGTTCAAAAACAGAAAATTATCAAGGTGACGCTGGTTCCAGGTACTGTAAAAAGAAAATCCTCATGGCTTCCATGAAGGAGGGCTCCATGCATCGCGAGCTGCCGCTGGAAGAGCTGCTCAATGGGATTACCTTTGGAGCGCTAGGCGGCAACATTGGGACTACTGAGTCAATTCAGATGGTGACCAGTGATTCGCGAGAGGTTATGCCTGGTTCCCTTTTTGTCGCGGTAAGGGGTTATTGTGCTGATGGTCACCGGTTTATTGACAGTGCAATCGAGCGTGGAGCTATAGCGGTTATCTGTGAGGAGCTTCCGGCCGATATCAGTGTGACGTGCCTCTATATTATCGTTTCAGATGCACGAAAGGCTCTTGCCGAGGCGGCACATATTTTTTATGGAAAGGCTTCTGACAGGCTGCTGATTATCGGCGTTACCGGTACAAACGGCAAAACCACCACGTCAAAGCTCATTACGGCAATGCTTAACGAGAGCGGGATTCCTGCCGGCTATATCGGCACTAATCTCTGCACGATTGGAGAGAGGGATATTCTGCTGGACCGTACAACTCCTGAGGCCCACGGTCTGCATGCTCTTTTCAGTCAGATGCTTGAGGCTGGATGCCGGGCGGTGGTGATGGAGGTTTCGTCTCATGCTCTTGTTTTAAAGAGGGTTTACGGTATCGGGTTTCATGCGGCCGTGTTTACCAACCTGACTATGGAGCACCTTGATTTTCACCTCTCCATGCAGGGGTATGCGCTGGCCAAACAGCTGCTTTTTGATCAGATCACCCCTGAAGGGTTCGGGGTTTTTAATATTGATGACCCTTATGCCTCTCAGATGGCTGAACGGGTGGAGCCTGAAAAAATATACGGCTGCACCCTGCATGACGAGGGTCACCGGTCATTGACATGCAGCAGGTATTTTCAGGCGGACATTATCGAGAGCGGCATTGCTTTCAGTTCGGTTGCCCTTCATTTTCCCGATGCTCTGATTCATATGAAGGTGCATCTGCCCGGGATGTTCAATGTTATGAATGTGCTTGAGGCAGCTGCCGTCGGCGCAGGACTGGGGCTTGCTCCTGAAAAGATATGCCGGTCACTTTCTGCAGTTTCTGCTGTAGAAGGGCGGATGGAGAGGGTTGGCGACAGCACTGTCGGATGGAGTGCTTTTGTTGATTATGCCCATACTCCTGACGCGCTATTCAAGGCCCTTGATGCCCTGCGCAGCCTGAAATCAGAGGGGTCGCGCCTTGTGGTGATTTTCGGGTGCGGCGGCAACAGGGATAAGGGCAAGCGGCCCGAGATGGGGCGTATTGCTTCAGAGCTCGCCGATGAGGTTATTGTTACCTCCGACAATCCGCGTGATGAGAAGCCTGAGGCCATTCTTGACGATATTGAACGAGGTATGGTCAATGGCCGTTACACGAGAATTATTGACCGTACCGAAGCCATCAGGGCCGGTCTGTCGATGCTCAAACGGGGAGATATTCTCCTCGTTGCAGGAAAAGGTCATGAAAAGTATCAGGAGATTGCCGGCAGGAAATATTTCTTTTCGGATCAGGAACTGATAAAACAGTATATGCAGCAACATTGTTCCGGATATCCGGAGAAGGAGAGCGTGTGAAAGGGGTATTGAATGTTAAGGATTTTCGTGCAGTCGGATGTGTCATTGCTGCAGAGGTGGACTCCCCTCCCCTGGAAATTATTGATCCGGTAGTGGTTATTGATTCAAGAGAAGTGAAAGGAGGAGAGCTGTTTGTTGCCCTCAAAGGGGAGAAAACGGATGGGCACTGTTATATCGGCAGCGTTTTTGAAAAAGGTGCAAGCTGGGCTATGGTCAGCCGTGAGTGGTATGAGGCAGAGGGTTCAGTGAAGCCGCCCCGGGGAAAAGGGTTTATTGTCACTGACGATCCGGTTGCCGGGCTTCAGCGGCTTTCAGAGATATACCGCAGCACATTTTCTGTTCCTGTTGTGGCTATTGGCGGCAGTAATGGAAAAACTACAACAAAGGAGATGGTCGCATCGGTGCTGGAAAGCAGGTTCAAGGTTCAGATGAGCAGGGGAAACAGGAACAATCATCTCGGCGTTCCCCTCACATTGCTGCAGCTCAGGCAGGATACCGATATCGCTGTTGTCGAAATGGGGATCAATCACCCCGATGAGATGGTATTGCTGACTGCAATCGGGAAACCTACTCACGGTCTTTTGACCAATATCGGTCATGAGCATCTTGAGTTTCTTATTGATCTTGACGGGGTTGCTGAGGCTGAACTGAAGCTGTTCGAAGATCTGCACCGGCGCGGAGGCATCGTTTTTGTCAATACGGATGATCCCCGTCTGCAAGCGGCAGGCAGCAGACTGGCAGGAAGTATCAGGTACGGAACCGTTGAGAGTCATGATCACACCTGCTGGAGTCGCGACATTTCGGTGGAGAGGGATGGACGTGTTTCATTTCTGTTGTGTGCGGCATCCGGGTCAGAACGGGTTACCCTGAATTTTACCGGAAAGCACAATGTCATCAATGCGGTTGCTGCGGCCGTCGTTGGGCAGCATTTCGGGCTTTCCATTCACCAGATCAAGGAGGGTCTTGAACGCCTCGTTCCCGCTGCGGGCTGGAAAAGGCTTGAGGTTGTTGACTCTTGCGGTGTCAGGATCCTCAATGATACCTACAATGCCAATTCAGATTCAATGCGTCTGGCGATCAATGCTCTTTGTGATATGCAGTGCAGTGGTAAAAGGGTTGCTGTTTTAGGGGATATGCTTGAACTTGGAGCGGCGGCCGATGTTGAACATGAAAGGATCGGCAGGTATATTCAGCAGAGTTCTGTTGACCTATTGTTCTCCTATGGAGATAAGGCCGGATTGATCTGCAGCGAGGCTCCAGGCATCTGCCGGGGTCATTTTGAGAGCAGGGAAAAACTTATTGAGGCGTTGCTTCAGGTTGTCGAGGATGGTGATGCTGTGCTTTTCAAGGGATCAAGGGGCATGAAGCTTGAGCAGGTTGTCGAAGCGCTTGTCAATGCACGCACAATAACCAGTTAAAAAACAGGGTATGTTTTATTATTTGTTAAAGTATATCAACGATGTTTTTCACCCTCCGGTGCTTCGTGTTGTTGAGTATCTCACCTTCAGGGCAAGCGCTGCGGCCATTACAGCGTTGTTGATCAGCCTGTTTTTCGGGCCCGGATTTATCAGGTATCTGAAAACCCGCTTCATTGAGCCGGTCAAGGAGGAAGCGCCTCCTGAACATAAAAAGAAAAAAGAGCTGCCGACCATGGGCGGGCTGCTCATTATTTTTTCCGTAGAGATGTCGGTGCTGCTCTGGTCGAAATTCAATGATCCGCATGTCTGGCTGATCATGCTGGCCATGCTTT
>Ga0007862_1000276_pt1 | contig 16956 bp, 15 predicted proteins | sample CryBogCBH20Aug07_FD_71206 | JGI IMG/M metagenome (GOLD analysis project Ga0007862, IMG submission 71206) | Freshwater microbial communities from Crystal Bog, Wisconsin, USA - CBH20Aug07 | ecosystem: Environmental > Aquatic > Freshwater > Lake | place: Crystal Bog, Wisconsin, USA | collected... | reverse complement strand
GCTGTTCAACTTGTTAAGCAGTTAGAAGCTAAGCAGGTAAAGACCAAGCAGAAGATAAATCAGCTGAGAGAAGTAGCTGAGAATGCTACTAAAGCCGATGTCGATACGCGCCAGCAAGCAAGCCAACTTGCTAACCAGCTTGAAGGATCTGAAGCAAAGAAATCAAAAACTTTGCCTAGCGAAGATATTCAGAACCCGGCTGACCATAAAACTGTGGCGGGGCTCAAGGGCAATAAAGGGGTTAAGGGCGATGCTCAGTCAGCTCAATCCTACTTTAACCAGATGCCTACTCTGCAGCAGAGTCTGGCTAGTATTGCCAACGACCTTGTATACCCCACCCCGAGGCACAGGGCTACTCCTGATGTTGAAGGCGTGGAGGCAGACGAACGCTACAAAGGCACAGGCGGGCAGGCAGCTAAGGCGGCTGCTAAGTGGGTGCAAAAGAACCTCAGCCCAGAATCTAATGCAGAGCTAGATAGGCTCGTAGCGGAAAACCAGAAGCAACGGGAAAAGACCGATGCTATGGACAAGACCCGCTGGAGCATGGACGACCTGACCGAGCGCAATGAGTTTGGTGAACTGGAACCCGGCGCTCCGTCTGTCATGGGCGGCACTTCAGGCAACCTCGATCTCTACGATAAGCAGGAAGCCAAGAGAGCTGAGTCAGCTCCTGTGCAAATACTTACCAGAGTTGAAGGTGATTCCACTTCTGGCCCGCAGAATGAAGTCTCCAAGCTGGCTAAGGTACTTAGCCCCGAAGTAATTTCGGCGCTGCGTAAAGGCAATCTCCGTCAGGCTCTTACCATCCATGGTGCGAAGATAGGAGGCGTTGCTGAAAAGATCGCCAGAATCGTAGCCAAGAATATCGGTGACACTAAAGTTGTAGTGTCCTTGGGGCTCGCTAATGAAACAGGCAAACCTGTCGATGGTTACTTTGACCCCAAGACCAACACGATCCACCTAGACGCTACTACTGGGTTAAATTCTCACGTGCTTATCCATGAAGCCGTGCATCCTGTCATGGCTCATGTGCTGGACGACCCTAATCATCCGTTGACTCGTAACCTTACGCAGTTGCTCGATAAGGTAAAGGATAGTCTTGGCTCCGCTTATGGAGCTACTAACGTACAGGAATTTGCCGCTGAAGCTTGGGGTAACCAAGAGTTCGCTAATGATTTGCGGTCTATCAACCCTGATGGCTCGCCGCATACGGCGTGGGATCGGTTCGTTCGAGCTGTCGCTAACTTTTTCCGTCGCATGGCGGGCCTTCCTCCTAAGTCACTGGCATCAGCGTATGACAAGGTTGACGCTATTTTGTCGGCCATCGCTTCTCCTGCTCCGCAATACCGTGATGCGTCCATTCTGTACGCACCGGACAAAGGACCTAAGTACGCTATAGGCGTGACGGACAAGATCATCGACTCCGTTCCGTTCTTCAATGAGCAGCAGAAGTTCGCATTGAGCGGAGCCATTGGTTCTGGTTCAGACATGGTTTCTAACGGTATCTTCTCCATCCTTCCGTTGCCGGCTCTGTGCGACTTGGCCGAGAAATACTTCCCCGGTATGGCGATGAAGATCAATGAGCTCGTCAACCAAAGAGGCGGGTTTGAGAAGACTCTGAACAAGAAGATCGATCCGATCGTTCATTTGGCGAAGCATGCCATCAGGACAGCAGGAAAACAGCAGTCCCGGTACGGTGAGCTGGTGCATGAAAGCACTATTAAAATGGTAGATCCGACTCGCCCTAGGGATTACTACAAGGACGATGCTGACAAGCAGAAGGTTTGGGATGACCTGAATGCTCGATATAACTCCTTAGCCCCTGTATGGCAGAACCTGTATGTACGTATGAGGGATGCCTACAAAGGCATGTACGAAGAGATCAGGAAGTCTATCGATGACCGTATCGACAACACCGACATAGCCAAAGATACCAAGGATAAGATCAAGGCTGACATCATGAAGGAAATGTCCAAGAAAGGCCTGATTGATCCGTACTTTGCCTTGGGTCGTCGTGGTGATTTCTGGTTGTCTGCTACGGTTAAGGATAAGAACGGGCAGGTTGATCGTACTGTTGAGGCATTTACTTCTACGCTTGAGCGTCAGAAGCGTATTGAGCAGCTTCTCGCTGAGGGTGCCGACCCCGAGCAGATGAATGTCTACAACAACATCAACGAGGTAGATTACCGCCGGGCACCGGCTGGGTCTTTCGTGAACAGCGTCTTCCACCTGATGAAGACCAACGGGGTATCCGATAAAGCCATCGATGAAATGATGCGGCTCTTTATCGCTACGCTACCTGAAACGGCGTTTGCTAAGTCTATGCAGGGTCGTAAGGAAGGTGGCCGGTCTGGTTACGACAAGGACGCTATCGGTGTATTCGAACGCAAAATGCGTGGTATGGCCCATCAGGTTTCCAATCTGCGGTACAACCCGAAGATTCGGGGTGCGCTGGACAACATGCGCGAATACGGAAATGCCCTAGGTAAGACGGGTGAGGATAATTCCATACAAAGCAAATACGTTGGAGAGTTCGAAAAGCACCTTCGCTACGTGCTCAACCCGACTAAGCATGACCTAGGAAGCATCCTATCTTCTACAGCGTTCCATTACACGCTGGGCTTTAACCTGTCTTCTGCTCTGGTCAACTTGGCTAACGTACCGATGATCGTAGCGCCTTACCTTGCGGGTAAGTATTCAGATGCAAGCGTGTCACGCGCTCTTGGGGATGCCTCCAAGATATTCATGGGCAGTGGCCGTAAGGCAGAGATTGAAATGCTGGGTGCCAATGGCGAGAAGGTGATGATGGATGTCATGCCTTCGATTGCTAACTACGGACCTGATACGGATATTGGCAAAAAGTACGCCACCGCGGTTAGGGTATGGTCTGAAAATGGTCAGCTTGATCGGTCTCAGCTTTATGAGTTGATTCGTGGGGATGTCAACACCGGACCTATGGCTAAGTTTAATGCCTTGTCTGGGTGGGCTTTCCACCACGGCGAACGGATGAACCGTGAAGTCACCATGATCGCTGCATACGATCTGGAAATGCAAAGGCTTCAGAAGGCCATTAAAGATGGGAAGCTATCTCAGGCTATGGCCGAGGTTAAGGCGGCTGAAGAAGCAGTACGCACGGTAGAACTGACCAACGGTAGCATCGCTGCCGCCGCTGCCCCACGTATTGCTCAAAGCTCTCTGGGTAAGCTCCTCTTTATGTACAAGCGATACGGTGTGTCGATGTACTACATGCTGTTCAAGACGTTCAAGCAAGCGATTGATAAGTCACTCCCTCCTGAAGAACGTAAGGCGGCGTGGAAGCAGCTGGGTGGTATCTACGGTATGTCGGCGCTTATGGCCGGTGCCCAAGGCCTCCCGCTTTTCGGTGCGGCTTCTATGGTCTATGCGTTGTTCAGTGATGATGACGATGACGATCTTGGTACAGCTACCCGTAAGTACATAGGGGACTTTGCCTATAAAGGGCCTGTCGAATACATGACCAATCTGGCGATCGCTAGCCGTATTTCTCTCAACGATCTTATAGTGCGGGATACCAAGCAAGGATCTGAAGCTACGACGTTCTCTCAGCAGATTGCTCAGGCTCTGGGTGGTCCGGCTCTGGGTATTGCCGACAGAGTTCAGCGCGGTCTTAGCAAGATTTCAGAAGGGCATATCGAACGGGGCATCGAAGACCTCCTCCCGGCGTTCATGGCTAATATGCTCAAGGCGACTCGTTACGCTGCTGAAGGAACGCAGACCCTCCGTGGTGATCCCATTACAGGTGATGTGAGTGCATGGAATGTCGCCGCACAGGCCCTAGGGTTTGCTCCGGCTGACTACACCCGCCAGCTTGAAATGAATGACCGCATGAAGGGCATGCACGATAAGGCCGTGAAGGACTCCTCTAACCTCAAGCGTAAATACTACATAGCTAGTCGAGTCGGAGATACGGAAGGCATGCAGGACGCGAAGCAGAAACTGCTTGAGCTCGGTGCTAAACACCCCGGCCTTGAGATTACGCCCGGTACTATCAATGCAGCTATCTCTAAGTCCATGAAGGCTCAGAAGGCCGCAACCAAGGATATGCGCCACGGTGTCCGTTACTCCAAGAAGATGCTCAAAGAGATCGAACAAGAAGAACGGGAGTGGGACGGGGAATAAAAAAACCCCCGGTGGAGGAAACCGGGGGTACTAGATCGTCGGGGAGGACGATGTGATGGAGAATGAATTCATCACGCGGCGAAGCATATCACGAGATTCGCCAAAAACGCATTCCTAATAGGCCTCCTTCAATCCTCTCAATACCTTTTACCCTAAATTCGCGCTTCTGCGCCAGCCTTTCGACCTGACTTTTTAGCTTTATGGTATCGACGGCGGGGATGAAAATGGACATCCCCGGCTCAAAAAACTTCCAATCGATTGAGATAGGCACCCCGTCAGGACACAACGTCCCCGTGCTCGATAGTCTGGTAGGAGCCAAGCTCGGCAATGGTTTTTTCCGTCTGTTCATCTAGCCACTCCCTGCAATCTACGCAGATAGCATTTACCGGTGGAAGGTTGGAATGGGTGCCCTTACCCATGCGTTTCTTGACCATCTTTGCTCTGGTACGCCCTGCTTTCAGCTCGTCCATAAAGCCTTCGTATGACACCTGCCTACGTACGCACCAATCCCGCAAGGGTGCGGTCATGATGAACAGTTTCTTCACGTCGTATTCGTAACGCAATACAAGGCCCCCTCTCGGGGTAGCATCGGCCACCGTAAATTTGTCGTTGTCTTCGGAAGCCGGGTTGGTGCGTAGGTCTTGAGACGATTTAATCCGCAGGGTGTTGTTCCAGTTTTCAGCCCAGAAGTTGTTGAGGATCTGCTCAGGATCAAGCTGCAGTGAACTGGCACGTGTAAGGGCTGTATTCATAACCCCTTCCAGCCACAGTCTGACCTTTTTAATATCGAACTTGGTGAGGCCGAGCTCGTTAGAAATCATAAGCCCGGTCAGGGCGTTGGCTACCATCACCGAATAGAACCTCTCCTGATAACTAAGCCCCAAGCGTAAGTCCATCCTGCGCTGGACCTCTTTGTATTTGGCCCTGACCGTCACGATGTTGGTTATGACATGTTGGAGGAATGGGATGGCGGCATGCCCGTAGTTGTTAATGAGTTGGAGACTGAGCTTGTCAGTTTCCTCCTTGGTCAGCCCCGGCACCTTGAGTGCCCGTACTTCCAGAACTCGCATGAGTTCTCCCTTGGGTACGGCTTTGAAGGCCATCATCTTTTCTACTACCGAGGTGTTTCCGGTACTGACCCCCATCAGTTTCCACGGTTCCCCGCGGACTCGTTCTTGGTTAGCTGAGGGAGCCAAGCGGTTCTTCTGTGAACCGGATGTGAGCTGATACACAAGGTTACTCAGATCCATCGGAGGTGCGTTGGTCAGCTCGTCGTACAGCATAATCAGGTTGTTCATGATCTCAGCCCGATTCATCTTGGAGTTGATGGTGTCAGACTCCTTGAGGGTTAGCTTGGTCGGATCCCCCCAGATACTAGCGGCGGCGTAGAGAGCGGTGGTCTTACCCAGACCTGAGTCGGGGCTGAATACGTGCAGGAGAGCGGCATTAACTGCTGTGAACTTAGTGAAGATAGAACCAAACGAGAGCCCTATGATGAACTGATGCAGCTCCATACCTGCCCGATTGTAGAACTCCATTGCATCCTGCCATTCCTCCATGCTTCCTTTCTTCTCAAAAGCCGAAAACAGATGCCCGGTAACGGACGTAGGCGGGTTGTACTCTATGATGTCTGCCTGTACTTCCTTGTCACCTATGATGAAGGTGTCGCACCTGTCATCGGTCCACCCAAACTGCCTATGCGCTGTCTGCGCTACTGAGTTGAACTGCATTTCTTTCACCGATTCCAATATATAGTTTTTTAATTCGTCGACCTTCTGGACGACAACTCCCCTTGAATACAACTGCTTTCTAAACTCGTCGTTGGTAGATACGACGCTCATGGGGATCGTGAACTCACGTACCCCGTCTTTAGGGAGATGCAACCGCAGTACGATGCAGTCCCCGGACTCCTTATCGTTCAATCTACGTGATACGTAGATATCGTTGTGATACACACAGACTTCATATTCCTCATCATCCTTGATTATCTTCTTGAACACACCGCCGTTCTTGCCCATGAAGTAGGGCTTCGGGGCTTTAGGTATGACGTAGGTAAATTCAGCGTCATCCTCTGACCCTTCCGGCTTGGAGTGAACAACGAGGTCTTCGTCGGTAGCCTCGGCTATCTCCCGGCCAAGTGAGATAGGGGATTTAAACTTTCCCCAATGGATGCAGTCCTTACAGATTTGTGCCCTATCTTCGTCAGCCATCAGCTCCCTGATGGTCGTGCAGTGATACGGACCCTTGATGAGATCGAGCTTCTTCTGGGTATTCTCCGAGGTGTACTCCGGGTGCCTCCTAGACATCAGGTAGCTAGACTTGTCGGCGTCTTCGCAGTATTTGGTTATCGATAGACCCGCCCTCCAGAGAGGCTCACTCATGGTGTGCTGATTCTCGTAGATATACTTAATCTGATCGCAGCCCTTACCCTTAAAAGTCTTATCGATGATGGTCTTGAAGTAGCTTACGTAGTTACCAAGGATGGAGCGAGTGACCTCATCCATCTCACCTCGATTAAAGTGGGGCCTCTTGAAGTTCGTGGGTTCCCCCAACAGGTCTTTGTAGAACTCGGCAGTGCCGGGTTCTGTTCCCATATAGAGGATCTGTACGTTACGTGCTTCGTCTATCTTGTGATTCTGGGTACCGGGCACCCTGAGAATACGTGCTGAGTCAGCGGGTACGGCTGTGTCTATAAACAGCCGGTTGTCTATACAGAGTTCCTTGAGGCGTAGCGCCAGAGGTTGCCACGTATCTTTATCAACAGGTTCGGCAAAGGGCCAGTATGCGTGAATCCCGCCACCGGAGTTGACAAGGTAAGGACGTGGGAGGCCCACAGTCTTGCAGAAATCTTTGAGCGCATTGAGCGTCTCTTTGGCATCCTCGTACCGGGCCGGCTTCGCATGATGAGGGCCGTAGTCGATATCGAGGAATAGACAGCGAAGCTGTTCTACGTTGGATTGTTGGCGCTTTGGATTATTGAATGTCGCTAGTGCGAAGTACGATTCGAGCTTGTTAGCTGAGAAGTCATCTGCCGTTGCACATAGCTGCTCGATATCCTTGTAGTGCTTTTCTACCGGATACTCCCCTCCGAGCCCTGTAGCACAGTAGTAGCCATCGTCCCCTAAGATGTTTTTTAAGAATTGTATTCTGTCCATACACGGCTACTCTGAAGAAAGAAAGGGGTAGGGATGACCCTACCCCCACATGACTAATCAGTCATCCCACTCGCCAATCAGATCTTCAAGCGATGAAGATTCTGCGACGGGTGCGGCTTTCTTCGGAGCAACTTTCTTAGGCTCTTCGATAACTTCCTCCTCTTCTTCCGGCTCCTCCACAGGAGCAGGTTTCGGAACGGGAAGAGCTTCCTTCTTAGGCGCAGGGGGGGCTTCCTTCTGCACGTTGTCAGCCTGAGACACGGTCAGTTCAATCGCCTTATTGGCTTCCTTGGATTCCTTGAGGCGCTGAATAACTTCCCATTCTTCTTCAGTGACCGGACGGATCGGACGGAAGAACAGCTTAGGCACCGGACTAGCAATGTCGAACTTCATTTCGGTGACAACACCGGACATCGGTGCATCCTTCAAACTGAGGAACTCTGCATACGCACGGAGTGGGAGCTTACCCTTCTCACCATCACCAAAGATCGAAGTCGACGGAAGTACGAGCTGATACACCTCTTCCCGATCAATCTCACCCTCGATAACCACAGCGAGGCGCTGACTGTAACGGCAAGCACGAGACTCACCCTGACCGGAACCCTTGATGTTCTGAGGGCAATTCAAGCAGGTATTAGACTGCTTATCCTTGACTGCTTCATCGGGCTTCTGGCTATCGCTAGACCAGCAAACCGGCGGTTTGGATTCACCTTCAGCGTAAGTACCTTCATAGTACGTACGGGATACTTTCGGTGCCGCCTTGATGATGACGACGTTCATCGTCCGTTCTTCAGAGACACGGTATTCCTTACCACCGATCATTTCACGGAACGCATTACCCTTGATGCTGATACGGCGCATGCCCCCGGAGGATTCCCCGGCTAGGGTTTTGGTTACTTCATCAGCACCCGCACCACGAAGATATGCGGGAAGGCCACCTTTAAACAGATCTAATTCACTCACGTTCATTCTCCTTAAAGATCCTCTGAGGGATCAAAGTTAATAGTCATCTGACGATCATCTTCCGGCATGAGTCCGGCTTCTTCGACAATCGCCCGTAGGGCTTCCTCTACCTTACTTACCTTGAATCGGTATACGCCACCCACCTTTAAATGCGGCACGGTGTTGTTCCTGACCCAAGCCCGAACGGTAGAGACCGACACAGCGAAGTGCTTCGCTAGGTCGTCGATCGGGACGTACGGTTCATCCTGCATTCTTGTTCCTCTTAACAGTCACAGAGTATTCCATGTTTGAGTTGAGTCCCGGCGGGAGGTCTTCCGGGTGTTCCTCCAAGTAAGCCTTCATGTTACCCTGATGGATGCGCTTCTCAAGGAGCTCAGGCAGTTGATTCTCCAAGATGAACTTGTGCATGGATTCCCAATCACTCGTACCGTAGGTAGTCTTCACTGTGCGGTAGACGAGGCCGGCCTTGGTCTTGATGGTTTCCATTCCGGTCTCACGCATTTCATCGCTGATAGCGATCTTCACCCGGCGCATCTTCTGCTCAAGGTCCTTGAGTTCTGCATCTAGGGTTTCTTTCTTGGCGTACATTTTTACGTACACGCCGACAAGCTGATCTAAAGATACGTCTGACATTTCATTCTCCAGTTGAACTCGGTCTAATGCCGATGGGAAAAACATACTATCAAACTTTATCTTAGTCAAGCAAAGTTTTGTAAAGATCGATTAACTTTCCGTTCTCTGTGATCCGGTTGTCGAGCATACGGTAGACGTGTTTCTCTGCGTTTGAACCTTGGAGTTTTACCACTGTGACGGGATGACGCTGCCCTGCCCGGTGTGCTCGGGCATTCGCCTGTGCGTAAGTTTCGAGGCTGGAAGTGGGTCCCCACCATACGATCGTATCAGCAGCGGTCAACGTCACTCCATGAGCCGCCGCTTGTGGTTGGATAATCAGGATACGCGGATCGGATTGAGTTTGGAATCTCCTGAAAATATCTGCCCGTTTCCCGGCTGACACTTCGCCGCTGATTACGTCTGTATCAAAGCCATCACCCATCAACTTCTCACGGAGCAGCTCTATAGTGTGCTTGAACGGAACGAAGATGAGAACCTTCTGGTTTGTCTCGTCGATGACCTCTCGGAGTACCTTATACCGATTGGCAATATCAAAGTGGAGAGTCTCTCCACTATCGGCATATACCGCACCGCAATTATGGACGATGATAGGACCTTCTTTACCGGCTACAACAAACCTAGACCGGGGTCCGCAATTAAGTAAGTCGTAAGTTTTTTTCTGCTGTCTGGCGGTATCGTCAGAGCTAAATCTATAGGCCAACCCGCCTTCAGCCGCCTCCTCAAAGTGACAGACTTGAGCCCGTATCCCTCTGCTGCTTGTGCTACAGTCATTTTTCCATTCGGTGTATCTATAAGGGTGTTCACCCTCGTGTTGCGCCCCTGCTCCTTGGGTGTAGCCCACCGACAATTCTCCGGTGAATACGGGCCGTTGTTGTCTATCCTGTCTAGCGTAAGTCCAACCTTGTGTGTAAGCCCCATATCCGACCAGAACATCTCGAATGAAGACCGCCAGCGTTCGCATACAAAGACCCCACGTGCCCCGTAATTTCCGTAATCCTTGTCCGATGGATCGTGGCATCTCCGTAGCATATTGCTGTAGTTTGAATAAACTTTTGTTTTGCTCATTTTGTGTGTTTCGTTGCCGTGGTGGCACCCACAGCTCCTCGGGTGTTTCCTGTGCTTCGTTCTCAAATACTGACTTCTTCGCACCACCTTCCGCCCACACTCGCACAGGCAAAGCCACGTCGCGCATTGCACCGAAATTCCGTTCGTCGTTCCAGCTCTCTCTATAACTGTCAGGTACCCGAACTTCTGCCCGGTTAAGTCTTTTGCTGGGTTTGCCATAAATAATATCCTCCGCTGTCCGCCACCCTTTGGTAGTAAGTACTTTGTGGTCCGAAGTCATCATTACTCCGTAACACTCACTCACTTCTTTTCCCCCACGGAATACAGCCCCATCTTGCCTGACCCACGCTTCTCCATCCCAAACTCTATGTAGGGGTGTTACATCTTGGATTGGTATCCAGCCAAACTCCGTAAGGACAGGCGTATTGTACGCTATACAAGATATCTGTAACAGTTTGTTGAGTCCCACGGCGGCGTTGACGGCTGTGATCTGTTCGCCCGTTGTCTGCACGACGAGTTGCTTGCGTAGGGCCTCGTAGTATTTCTTCTGCTGGGGGGTTAGCTCTACATCACGTACCACGTAGGTCATTTCGGGGAGGTCCAGACATTCTTCCTTGGTGTACCTGATCGCCGGTTGCAGGGCTTCGAATACCACTTTATCTGCGTTGGGACGAACCATCCATTTGAACGTAGTGACCTTGGTCATCACCATGTCTTTGAATGCCGTAAAGAACTGAGGCACACCCTTCGGATTGACGAGCTTGGCTAGACCATACGCATCTACCGGGGACTGCGCCGCCGGAGTGCCTGTCATCATCCATAACCACGTATCAGGAGTCAGGATACGGTTAAGCGTTTTCCATCTAGCCGTCTGAGCGTTCTTATAGGCGTTGGCTTCGTCGACGATAATTAAGTCAAAGCCACCTTTCTTTATTTCTTCCTCTACGATATTTAATCCGTCGTAGTTAATGATGACGAACTCGGCACCGCTATTGATGATCTTGACCCGTTTGTCCTTAGCTCCATAGGCTATATCTGCTGTGCGGTGCATAGCGAAATTGAATAAGTCACCACGCCACGCCGAGTCCATGATGGACAGGGGGCAGACAATAAGTGCCCGTTTGATCTTGCCTAGCTTCATCAGGTAATCAGAGGCCCAGATAACGGAACCTGTTTTTCCGGTTCCTTGTTCATTAAGAATGAAACACCTGCGATGCAAGGTGGCGAACGATGCGGTGTCCTTCTGGTGCTCGAAGGGTTTGTATCTTCCGGGCCAGTCATAGCGACCCAGAATGGGGGACGGTACGTCCTTAATCTGTAGGTTCTTCAGAACTTGGGCTTCCTCTAGGTTCCAGTGCACAAGCACCTTCCCATCGCCCATGTCCTTACTCTTGGGAATCACGGTTGTGATCCGTCCGGGGTTACGTACGTTCAACAATAATGCTTTATTATCAATTACTTGCATGTCATTCTCCTAGTTATTAGACGAACAAAGAGAGGAGTAAACAGGCCCTATTCCCTGCTTACCCCTTACTCTTGTGCCGATTCCCCGCTAATGAAGACAAGACAGGAGAGACAGCGGTGTCGGCTGGTGCGGTTTATTATGTAGGTCGCAATCTAACCCTCGACTAGCCCACTCACACCGTACGGCTAGCCGAATCCAACAAATCTTAACGCTTCTTGCGTTCTCGCTTGCTCGTCTCAGAGACGAGGTTACTCTTTTTATCACGTTTAAACGATCGGTTCTTTGCGGCAGTGGTGATGTATACACCGTCCTTATTCGAACCACCTTTGTCCAGCGCCTTGCGGTGCGCTACGTCTTTACCTTCACGGGCGTCCGCTTCTCCGTTACCGTTCCTATCGGGTAACTTCTTATCGAGAGCTCGCCTAGCGCGTTGGCGCTCCATACGACGTGGAAGTTCATCCCTCTTCTTTTGCATTTCATATTCGTGCTTGTAAGGGCGTGGCTTGTTTACGTAGGGCATTAGTTTCGTCCGTTATGTGCACACTCTAAAATTGGGCAGTGCTTCTTGCATAGTCCCGATGGGCGCGGATTCCACACCCCGTTGTCGTACGCCGAACGTAACCGGCCATACTCCGTCAACCATTTCACCCACAACTTATCCTGATCCTCAGCCTTGTATTTCTCTTTGGGGAAGCTACCCGCTACCACGAAAAACAACCCGGCCTTTACCCTCGTCACTTCTGGGTAGTGCTTGAACACAGCCATTGCCATGAGTTCCAACTGTCCAGAGTCTGCGTACTTAGCAGAAGCCCCGGTCTTGTAGTCAATGACGAATGCACGATCACCATCAATGATAAGGAGGTCAGCGATACCTCGCCACCATGCGTCCCTGCTCTTAAAACTACACGGCTCCAGATCCTCTGTGAGCGCAAATTTCAGTTCGCAGTGCTTGTCTCCCGGCAACTTGTTGAGCCCGTCGAGCGCCTTACGAAACCTTTCAAATTCTTTAGGGAGGTCAGCCCCGTCACGGATGTAATCTTCAGCCGCCTTGTGGAAGCGGTTCCCATACAGGATAGCGTCCGTTTCCTCCATAGGGTACTCCTTGAGTACCTTCAAATGGTAGTACTGCTTAGGGCAGGTGATGAAGTTCTTAATCGAAGAAAACGACCATGACGGGGACTTACTCATTCGTAGCAACGCTCCATGAGAGCGGCATACCCACAGATATCCACAATGCTATCCCGATGCTCCGGGTCGTTAGCTAGTCTGGCGGCTTTCAACAAAATCATCATTACGGCTACGTCCTTGTTGGTAAGGGATCGATCCCCTACTGACTCCAGATAGGAGTTCCACATTTGTGCAATGCAGTCCAGATTCTTAGACGGATGCCCGTACGTCCTCTCACGGTCTCCGTAAATAATGTCCTGCGCTTCTTCAAGCACATTAATGCTAGTCATTATTACCCCCTCTATTTGTGAAATTAGGCCTCACGGACACGGCATCTTCGGGACTCCACCCATGAGCTAATCGATAAGAGATCGTGTTGTGCCTAATGCCGGTTTTTTGCGCCCACTCCGCAATGGTCATACTGATACCAGTGATTGTAAGTACGCGGTTAGTGCGCCGGTTATTGTTTTGTTCAGCGGCATTAGCCCACCGGCAGTTCTCCTTTGCGTATCCTTTGTAGTTATCTACGCGGTCTATAGACGCTCCCTTAAAAGGCTGCTTGCCCATATCCGCGAAGAACACATTAAAGTCGTACCACTCTTGGCACACCCGCACTCCTCTACCGCCGTAGTTATTGTAGGCTTTGTGATTTGGGTTGTCACAACGCGCCATCATGCTACGCCACACGGCGTACTCTGGGATTTTGGACTTACCGTGCGTTTTGTTAGCACACCCACCGCATGAGGTTGATTGGCCTCGACGCACCGAGCGCTCGTCTACCCATTTATCTTTACCACACACGCACACGACATACACCTCGAACACCGACTTGCCGAGGCCGGATTTAATCCGGCGCTCGTCTTTTATAGTCAGCAGACCTTGTGTGGTACCCACCATGCTAGGGAGGGTCCGTTTGCGTTCACGAGGTTGCGTTCTCCACGAATCAGCAATCTTTAAGGGTTTTTCCATAGCCGGCTTCCGCATCCAGTGGGATATCAGGCATCCAATCAGGGGGCGTTCGCATTACGGATAACGTCAACTGCATAGCCGCGTCAGCCTCGTCCTCTGGGACTACCATATAAAGCGCATCATGCACGGTCAGAGCAATGGGGTAGTGCTTACTTAACTGAAGCATGTGCTCAGCCATAATGCACCGGGCTACAGCTTGTGTCAAACCCTGAAATACTTTTGACCCATAGATTTTATCTCGCCCATATCTTGAGGCGTAATCCCATTGGGGACGGTCATCGTTCATTTCGCATCGCAAGTCGGTATAGCGTAAGTACAGACCAGACGGCAGTAGTAATCCTTTTTTACCGTTTACCTTGCAAAACTCGTTACGACCTATGTAGTACGTGTCATCTCTCGAAATAGCTTTGAGTACCTCTTCCCCTGTTCGCCACACACGAGCTACGTTTGCGTACTCTGACCGGTACATCGAGACAATGCGCTTCGCTTCATCTTCACCTATATCCGAGCCCGATCCGGCTTTGATAGCGGCTCTAATCTTGATCGCTCCGACGCCATAAATGAGCGACAACTGCGAGGTCTTGCCGATGAACCGTTGCGCCTTAGTTACTTCGTCATACGGAGTATTAAACACGCTAGAGGCAAAGTCCTTGTAGAGATCAACCCCTTTACCTAGGAGTTCTAACTTGTCCATCTGACCTGCTATCCACAAACCCACGCGAAGTTCAATGTTCGATAGGTCAGCGCCGACAATAACGTGCCCTTCTGGAGCCATTATGGTTCGCTTTAATGTGGAGTCACGGGGGACATTCTGTAGATTTATAGAACCCTCAGCCGCCCATCGCCCCGTTTTAGCACCGTAGTATTTAAGGGGTACAGGCAACAAACCCCGTTCAGATATGCCTATAAAGCGTTCTGTTCTGGTTTCTTCGATTGTGCTCTTAGTCCCGAGTCTTGCCGCAACAATAGCTTGTACCCGGATATCGGGGTGCTCAGCTAAGGCTTTAAAATCATCGTCGGTCTTGGCAAATGCAAATGCCTCCTTGCCCGTCGTTGGGCTTATCTTCGTAGGAGGTACTACCCCGTATGACCGCAGCAACTCCGCAAACTTCGGGTTACTCATCAGGTCATCCTTGTCATGCCCGGCCTCAGTGAGCAGAGCTTCCTTCTTCTGCTGTATGTCCTTGAGGTGCGTAGCCAGCAGACTACGGTCCAGTACAAGTAATGGACGTACGAACATTTTCAATGTCAGGTCTATCAGCTGCATTTCTTTCTTAGGGAAACCACTTCGGACCATCTGGCTGAAGATATCGTAGGTCAGTTCTACGTCGTTGATACAGTAGTCTCCATACGCACTAAGTTCTTCCTCTGTGAAGTCCTCACGTCTCATACCATCGGCACTTATAACTTCAGTCCCTTTCTGCCCTACACCATAGAGTTCAGCGAGAGCCTTCAGCGATGCGGGTGCGTCGAACCCATGAATGGCCTTAGCCATCAGCATCGTGTCAGCGTACCGCTTGGCATGGATACCAAAGATCTCGGACAGGATGAACCCGTCGAACATGGTGTTCTGACAGACCAGCATGGAGTTCTCAAAGTCGTAGTTCTTCAGAAAACCACGTAGCTCCTTGTGCGTACCACTCGCCCAATCTGTCTCTCCATCGTTGACCTTTACGGCAACACCAATCGCTTGGAACCTCGGGTCACGTATGTACTCTTCGGTAGTGCTTTTTTTCAGCGTGTAAGTCTTTGAATCATAATGAGTTTCTAGGTCCAAAGTTATTATATTCACTCCGGGTCCCCCATCAGTCCTGTATCCGGCAGGATACTGTTGTACGTACCGGGAATCGGTATAGGTGACAGGTGAATAGGAGGATCGTATGTACGAACAGGTTCCGGCGTTGTCTCCACTCGACTTCCCATGTAGTCGCCCCGGTAGTTGTAGTAGTTGGTGTACGGTCCGTTCTTAACAGACGTGCCTTCGTACGTACCGTAGTTGTTGTAGTAGTTTGAGTTTGCCGTGGCGGTTCCTGCTATTAGCAGGAGTAGTAGGGTTTTCATTCTTCCTCCTCCCATTCGATGCGGATGGTGTCGGTCGGATCTATGTCGTACCTGCGGTCAGCCAAGGCTTCTTCATTTGTTGCATACGCATTAGATATATGGGCTATCCCTATATGATTGGGCTGTGTGGCTTTATAAACATTCACCCACCCCTCCTTCTTTACGATCTTGGGTTTGATGCGGTATTCGTTATCCGCTTCCCAAGTAGGACGTTGCCCCGCGTACTGCCATAAGTGACCGGGTCTTTTAAACTCAATTTCCTCACCCGCCGCCCACGCGACGATCACATCATAATGACGGTGTTTAGTTCCCATCTCACTCCTCCAACGCCTTGCTCAGTCCTTGCACCGATTCGTTGAGTGCTTGTACGCTCACACGTAGGGCTTGGAGTTCCCACATCAAACCAAGGATAAGTTGGTCAATAGTGGGCTGGGGCATCTGCTGTTGTTCTTCATTCATCGTTCAATCTCCTGTTATCACGTTTAAGTGCTCGGTCTACACATCGGGCGCAACGCCAATGTTGTTTTCGAGGGCCGCATAGCTTACCCCCATCTACGGGTCTGTACTTCCTGCATGAGGAGCAGTACCTCTTGTGGTTTGGTTCTAGTTGTTCGTGCATCAAGGTGTGCCTAGGTAGTGAAAGTCGTTAATGACATCACGTAGTTTCATGGAGGTCCACCGCTTCCACTCATCCTTGGTCGATCCCTCTAGGGCCACACGCAGTCCTTCTAGAATCTGGTGCGCGTCATCTCTCCTGTACCCGTCCTTCACCAAGAACTCCACCTCGCTCACGATGGTGTCGATATCTTCGTCCCTGAACTTCCCACCACTCAACTTACTGCCCATTGTCTTTTTCCTCCCGCCAGTATTGTTCCCACGGCTCCGCGTTTTCCACCTTCATAGTCGGCTTGAACCCACCGGGATAGCTAGAAAGCATGGCCGCATCCCTAAGCTGATAAAGGCATTGTAGATAGCTCCTAGCCTTATATATCTCGTCGTTAATATGTTTGATCTGGGCCTCTTGGTGCTGTCGCCATTGCTCGAAGAGCTCTTCATTCATCATCCACTCCTATCCCGTGGTGTTTTTCTGCGAAACGGATGCCAGCCCTAAAAGCGTCATAGGGGAAACCTCGTATTAGAAGCGCCATTTTTATCTCCTCCTCCGTCATCGGCTTCCTTGCTGGCTCGGGTCTGGTGTAGAGGGGTTCTATTTCCCATCCTTTACGCACCCAATAAGGCACATTGTCCTTATCCCATTCCAATTCAAAATACTCATGGTCTTCGCCATCTTGTATTTCTATTTGCGAACATAGCCACAAC
>Ga0007862_1000272_pt1 | contig 17023 bp, 22 predicted proteins | sample CryBogCBH20Aug07_FD_71206 | JGI IMG/M metagenome (GOLD analysis project Ga0007862, IMG submission 71206) | Freshwater microbial communities from Crystal Bog, Wisconsin, USA - CBH20Aug07 | ecosystem: Environmental > Aquatic > Freshwater > Lake | place: Crystal Bog, Wisconsin, USA | collected... | reverse complement strand
ACCTGATACATTACCAGTCATATTGATGTTCTGTGTAGTAGCTGTTGGATTGGCTGCGGTACCTGCAAGTTTTTCTTGTGTTCTACCAAATGCAGCGATACCTAAAACCGCACCCATGGCAATATGGAATAGTCCAGCGCCTTGTAGTGTTAGTGGATTCCATTGAGTGATAGGTACATGATTAACACCTTGCCATAATGCCCATAAAACCGGGAATACCATCATGTCTGCAAGGCAAATTAACATATACATCCAACCCATCATGGGGCGCCATAATGTTTGCATCCAGGCTGTGCTGACTGTTTCTTCTTTTTCTTCGATTCGATTTGACATTATGCACCTAATACTTGTAAAGCGTGTTGATAATAATGGCGTCTTTCATCAAGACCCAATGAACCACCATTGATAATATGTGAAATGCGGTCAATATCACCATTGTCTGCCAAAGCATTTAAATTGTGTGATTCCCAAAAATAACAAGCAGACTGAACACAACCTTCAAATGTGTCAAGATATGCAGCTGCATCATCAATACTCATTCCTAAAGAATCGGCAAAACCTTGGTAGTTATCACGACCAGTTAATTGAATCAATCCTTTACCACGGAATCTCCAACCATCACCTGATGATTCTGGTCCGTTGCCCATACGATTTTCATATGCACGGTTGGCAATCATTTCTGGTTTATGTTCGTATTGTTGTGCAATTTCCATTGTTGGAAAATGTGATTTCCATTGTGCGTGTAGTGATGTAGCACGATAGTTTAAGTTTTCTTGAATTGCAGTAAATTTGGCAGATTCAACACAGCACTCACCCATAAATGCAGCTTGACGTAATGGTGTAGTAATGTCATAATCAGCCCAGCATTTGTTCAATGCTTCAACCCAATGCTCTGCATAAGGATTATTACCAACAATGGCTTGAAATTGTTCTAAAGTCATAATTTAGTCCTAGAATGAACCGGCAGCCTGTGCCAAAGCAACGGCGCCCATTAAAATTTGATAACACATTTGGTCTTGTTGAAGTTCTTCAGCATTAGCTTCAATGTTACCAGCAATGTTTAAGTTTTCAACCAATTCTTTGTAGTCTTGTGGAGATAATTGACCAGACTGATAAGCTTCTTGGTATTGTTGTGCGAGTGCAGCTAACTGTTGTATTTGGCTCATCTTGGTTTTGTCCCCATAACTTTTTGGATTGATTCGGCAGAAATTTCAATAATATTTAGTTTGGCGTTGCAATACATTGGTGCAATAGGTTGTTGTTTCTCGTATAATTCTTTTACGATATTCAACAATCCAGTATTCATCTCAACACTCTTTTTATTGTTGCCATTTAAATATTCACTAAAGTTATTCAATTGTAATGTTGTGAAATACAATTGTTTAACGGATTCTGCATCACATCCTTTTGATGTTTGTGCAAGTGTTCTTACCTTAGTAACCAATTTGTATTCATTGGTGTCATATTTGGATTGTGTATAGATGTCCCATACTGCACATCCAGGAAGTAATGCAACTAAGCAAATCAAAATTAATTTTTTCATTTTATACCCTCAAAGATTCTTTTTTGTGTGTTGTACCACTCAATCCAAGCATTATACTTCTCACGGATGTCATAGTATGAACCGTAATTCTCATTTACGTTTTCAAGTAAATCAGTAAATTGTTTTTTATCTGCCGGTACTGGCTTTAGTTCCGGTGCTTTCTCCTGTAACTGTGACGGAGCTTCCGGAAACTCTATTTTCGAGGGAACGATTGTAGAGCATCCAGGCAATGTCATTAACACGGCAGTCAGCATTGATGCGAGCACGGTTATCTTCAATAGCTTTGTTGTTTGCATTTACTCTATCCTTAATCATACTTCTATTATTACTCAGTTTATCATCTAAAGCTTTGTTAGCATCTTTTGATTGTTGTTCAGCTATAGCAATCTTTGCTTGAAATTCTTCCACTTTGGCACGCCAAGTCATTTCTACACCATAACCACCTTCAAAGTAAATACCCAATGCAAATAATACGATGCCAACTATTTTAGCAATATAACCGTATGGTCTGATTGTAGGAATTTCTTTTGCAAAGATACCCAATATACTTAGTAAAATACCAAGTAGAACAACACCGTGAACAAACCAATGTAGTAAAGAATCAGGAATAAATGACAAGTACCACATAATTAAATCTTTGGAGGTTTACGATGAACCATACCCATCACAGGGTTATGCGCTTTCTTTCTTCTTCTTAAATCAACACCAGGTTCTCCACCTTTACCACCTGTGCCGGCAATTGCACCACCACCGACTACATTGGTTGGAGCGGCCGCAACAGCACCACCACCCATGCCATCTTCTTTTAAATCATGTGTACCGCAAGTGTAATCGTAAGCAGTAGAAACATAATCTTGTGCTAAAGTGATTTTAGATTTTACCCATTCTGGTAAATCGTCAGTATCTTTTAATTCTTCATGCATTTTTTCAGCATTATGAATAATGATACGCAACTTATCTTTAATCATTTCACCAACATCATCTTTTTCTTCTTTAACTGGCACACAATTAGGAACAGTTCTGCCATTCTTTTCTTTTGTTCCAACGGCAGTATAACCAGTCCAACAAGCATCTTTTAATTTGCCTGTTGGTTTTTTAACTTGTTCTACGAAATGTTTAAATTTTTTCATTAGCAATGCCACTTTCTTAAAGCTTTATTAATTCTTGAATCTGGATCACGAGCAGTTTTTGCTGATGTTAAACGCTTCTTCATTCCACCCATACGAGCACAAAATGATTTACGGCGATTAGCTGCTTTACTTCCTTTTTTTAATTTAGAAGGTTTTGTTGTAACTGCCATAGACAGTTTTGAACCAGGATGTTCTCTACGATAAGAAGCAATACCTTTACGATTTAAACCACCTTTAGGGTCTTTGCCTGCTTTACGTTGCCATGCGGCAGTTTCAATCAATCTTGCTTGTAGTTCTGCTTCTTCATCAGATTCAGCAACAAGGAACAAATCAATTGTTTCTCCATCTTCATCAATTGCTTCTACAACATGAGTATATTCAAAATCTTCATCTAACTCATAGAGTTCGATTTGGAGTTCTGTATCTTCTTTTTGACAAGAACCTTTAGAATACGGTTTTTTACCAGGAACTGGTTTGTATCCAGTCCAACATTTTTCATCAACGTATTGTTTGAATGTTCTCATATTTGCCTTAGTATCTCTGCGATATTCATATCAACCGGAATATCGGTTGTTTTAATTGTTTTACCATTAATGCCTCGAATTACTTCAGGCAGTATATTTAAATATAACAAAAAGGTTTTCAAAATATCATAATCTCGTTCATCTATCCTATAAAACAATATTCTTGCGGTCACTTCTGGACCAAAAACATTGTTTAATAGAATGATGTGGTTAAGTATCAATCTTTCTTTAAGAGTTTTAGTAACCTTATATCTACGAAACAACCGTTTCAAATATTTGGTTCTCTTAATATCTCCTTCAAATTCTGACATTACGCAATGTGGAGAAGTGTAAGACTTCATCGCATATAACATAAAATTTTCTTCACTCAAATCATCAAACATTATTATTCTTCTTTTAGTAGTTCTTCCAATCCTGATTCGTCTGTTACTGTGGCGAATGATTCGTAAGAACCTTCTTCATTCAAATAAAAACAGTAATAAAAATAATAATCAGTACCTTCACAATTGAGGATAACAATTTCTTCACCCTCATCCAAATCTTCAAATACTACCTTAGGTAGGTCAATTCCAAATAACGATAATGTTCTTGTTGCATTTCCCCATTCACGATATGGGTTAACACTTGATTCACTTAATGAATGATTAAGTTCCTCGTTAATTTCTTCTATGTTAAGAGAAGAAACGGAGATAACTGTTAGGTCATCTCCGCCATTTCTTACAAATTCGTTAAAACGAAACATTACACGCCAGCGTAATATGTCAACGAATTGCTTGTATTTCCTGAAACTGCAATAGTTGCTGATGCGTTTGCTAATGCAACCAATACTTCAGTTTGAACACGACCTGCACGACCACCTACACCGGTTGTTGCTTTAACCCAACCAGCATGAGCAGCTGCACCACCAGAAATAGATAATGCAGTATTGCTATATTGTGAAGAACCAGCAAAAACGGCATTAGCCAAACGAGTTGTAGTAACTAATACTGTGTCTTGGTTATAGTTAATTGCACTATTACCAGATTGTGCATAGTTGATTGCTTTATCAAAAGTAACTACGGCACCTGCAGGAGTATTGTTAAATGATGCATTTGTTAATACTACGTTGTTTCCGCTAATAGAAGCAACTTGTGTATTAGATGCAAAGAATCCTGGAGTACCGTTACCAGCAGTTCCAGAAACAAAATAAACATATTGTCCTACTGCAACACCAATGTTAGCAACGTTATTTTGTGCGCCATCATTGTATGATAATGTAACTACGGTGTTACCTGTAACGGTTGTATTAGCTGTTGTTAAGCTAACTACTTGTCTTACTTCACGCTCAGCAGGCCATTTTGGCTTTTGATTGTGATTGTCTGTATTTCCCCATGCTGGCATTTTTTTCTCCTTATTAGCCTTGGTTTATGTTTTATTTATCTTTTTTATTAGTGGTCTTTTTTACTGGTTGGCTTCTCAAAGTCATCCGGTGCATTGGTTTTAGGTTTCTTCATAAATGGATCAACCTCAATAGTATCTCTTGGTTCACCAGTTAATGTTTTGCCACCACTCACCACAATCCTAGCATCATCTCCATCTGATTTTTTACCATCTTCTTCTGGTTTAGAAATCTTTGGTTTCTTACCATAAGACTGTGCCTTATCGTCTTTCTCCCAATCATACATTTCTTCTGACATACCTTTTTTCTTGTATAAGGCCTTAATCATACGAGCAGATTTGGATAGTTCTTTTTTACGGTACATAGATGGTTGGTCAGCAGAGATTTCACCTGGACCTACTGGTGCCTCGGTTGCGGCTTGTGAATCCAATACATTTTCACTTACTGGTTTCATGCCTACTTTACGTTGTAGGTAACCTTTGAGTCCCTTAACACGTTTCTTGGCAATCTCATCAGATTTCTTATGTAAATCAGCAAAACCTTTGGACATATGTTTACCATGTTCAGCGGCATCACGGTTTGCTTGAGCATTTTTAAGACTGGCTGTAGACTTGTCTTTATAAGAAGCCAATGTAGATTTTGAGATTTCATCAATCTGTTCAGCTTCTTCTTTATTCAAATGCTTTTCCAAACGGTCAATAGCAGAGGACATACCAGAACCATCTTTGGATTGTTTCTGTTGTAACTCATAGTGTTTCTTTTCACGTTCGGCTGCAGCTTGACGGAACTTATCCAATGCAGTACCTTGAATGGTTTTAGCTTCAGTATGCATACCATCAGATGAAACATCAGAAGGAAGAACCTTATGTGCTTGAACCGATTTTCTCAATTCTTTACGTTTAATTTCAAATGGTGATGATTGTGTAGTTACAGATTCATCAAATTCATGGTTCTTTCTCCAAGAAAGATATGCACCAGATTTTGAATGAGCAATCTTAGTTTGTTTTGAAACAAACTGTGGATTAATGCCCCTAGATTTTAAATATCTGTGTAACAGTTCTTGCTCTGAGGCCTCGGTAATATCCGATTTGGTACTCCAAGGATTCAAAGGATCCGTACCAAATTTACTACCAGGAGTAGAATTGACACGGAGTTCTTTTAGTTTTTTTACCATTTCTTTTTACTCTCAGATGTAGTACCTGCTTTACCCATCATTGTTTCATTTTTAATTTTTTTGAATGCTTGACGAGCCAAATCTTTTGCACGGGACATTGGTGTATGTTTTGCACCAGATTTATCTGTTACAGTTCCTTTTGAAACTTTCCATGGAGTTTCTTTGTGCCAAGAACCAAGCCTTTCATCTTCATCCTTGTCAGTTGCCATGGCTTTCATTTTGCCTTCTTGTACCACTTTCTTCTTGAAGTCATCAATTTCTTTATCGTGTTTAGTTTCTTCTTTATCACGAATATGTTTTAATACAGGTTTAACTTCTTCATGTGTAATGTGTTGTTCATCAGAGAAATGTGATTGAACGGTTGGATGACCCAACTTGTCATCAAATTTAATATCAACTGGACCAGGATTGGTAGAAATCTTTTGTTTCTCTCTAGTATCTTCACCCTTTTCGATTTCAGGTGCTTTCATTTCACCATCGGTTTTTAATTGTAACTTAAAACTTTTGAATGAATTTGCTTTGCCACCTTTTACACGACCTTTTAACATATCGGTAGTAACTTCGGTTGTATTTGCTGGAGAGGTTACTACTTCAGCTTCATTAACCATTTCTTCGTTTTGTTTGCCGTAGTAAGCACCCAAAGCCATCTTCTTACGTTCTGCTTTAGATTTACCAGCAAACTTAGGATTCTTAGAATGAACAAAGTCATGAATCCAATCACCAGCTGTAGCATCTTTAGATAAAACTTCATTAATCATTTCATCTAATTCAACTTCTTCAATATCTTCTTTGTGTAATTTCTTTAATGTGATAGCCAAACGAGCACGTTTACCTTCTTTACCAGAATCATGTGCGTGTTTGTGTGCATATGCTTGAACAGACATACCTGCTTTATGTGCAGCAGCAGTTTCAGCACCAGGTTTCTTGATTGCACCAGCAATCCAATTCTTTTCTTCTAAGGATTCAACTTCTTCGTTGCGTGCTTTAGCAAGATTGTCTGAATGAGAGATTGTATCTTTCTTTGGTGCTTTAACTTCATCTGGTGTCAAAGGTTTCTCACCTTTTGCTTTACGGAGATAAGCAGGAACATCAGAACGGCGGAGTGTTTCAACCAATTTGTCTTTGAAAGAATAACCTTCTTTGTGCATTTTCTTTTCGTGACCTTTTACTTCCTTTTTAGCAATATCTTTTGCTTCAGGTTTAGTAACACAATCACCTTCTTCGTTTACTTTAACTTCTTCATTCTTGTAACGTGGTTCTTCTTTACCTTTTGTTGGCTTATTGTCATCCATATTAGAAAAATATTTTCCAGCATGGACTTTATAATTTCTATGTTGACCAGTATCTTTTACATAAAGGTGTGCATCTTTTTCTTTATCAATATCTTTTTTCTTAGGTTCTTTAACATCATCAACTGAGTGTTTAGTTTGGTCACGGTGTGCTTTAGCTGCGTTACCATAACGGTGACCATATACTTTCATACCTGTTGAAGTAGGTACTTTTTCTGAAGTTGCTTCGTCCATTTCAATAGCTTCTGCATGAGATTTTGCAGTAACAGGATATTTTTTACCTTGGAATTCAAAATGTGTTTGACCAGACTTTTTGGCTGCGTGTGCTGCCTTATGAAAGCCTGTTTCATCAATTTCAGCATCATTGATTAGACGCTTATTTTCTTCCAAAACCTTATTAACAGCATCCAACATTGATTGACTTACTTTAGTTTTTGTAAACATTTTGTTCTCCGTTATTTCTTCTTTTTCTTTTTAATTACATCCGTTGCACGAATTTTGTTATCATTTGGTGTTATCAATGGTTCTTTATTTGATGCACCACCTAGAGTACCACCAACACCCATATCTACGGTGCCAGGATCATCCATTGCTTCTTTTCTAAACTTTTTAAAATCTTTTCTCTTAGTAGCATAATCACTACTTAGTGGATTTGGTGTGACGCCTGCTGGCATTGCTGTGCTAGCAGGACTTGCGTTACTATAACATTCACTCTCACTATAAGTTTGGTTACCTAAACCTGCACCACCTGTTAGACCTTCACCGTTAGTTCTTGAGTTCCATGTAGGACTTAAACCATCTGGTTGACCGGAATCGGTTTTCTTACCTGACCGGTCACCACGCCTTCTTACTTTTTCTTTGTCGTTGTCTTTTTGGAAGTTTGGCTCTTTGGGCGACTTGCCGATTTTGACGGTGACGCCTTTGGTTTGGTAGTCTTTTTCACCGGAAAGTCTGCTACTTTCTTTGCTTTCGTAGGTTCGGAAGGTGTAGCTTGAATTTGAAGCGATATCTCCGTCACGGATGTCGTCTTGTTTTCCAAACTTTCTGGCAAGTTGTTGGACTGGACTGTTGTTGTCGTTGATGACACGCTTGCTTCTGCTGTCGGAGCTACTACCACTTCTTCCGTTTTTGGCTCTGATTTTTTGAATAAACCTGTTATGAGTTTGAACATTTTTTTCTTCCTTAAATAATGAATCCAATTTGTAATTAATATAAGACTTATGATTAGTTATTAACCAATCCAAAGCCGTTTCATTTGTCACTTTTGAGTCTAAAAATTCTTTAGTCAAATCATATACTTGGTGAATATCGTGTTCTTTATTTTGGATATCACCAGTATTATCAAAAGGAACAAAATTCTTAAAGGCTTCCGTGAAATATTTAGTATTTCTCTGTGATTTAACCCATTTATCTTGCCTTACAGATTCCATCATCATTCTACTAAGTAGAGAATTTCTCTCTTTACTTACTTCATCGGAAGTATCAACAAATACCATCATGGTTTCATATCCCAATTCTTCTAGTTCTTCTTTGATTTGAGATATTCTTTCGTTATCATCTGCTGGACCATTAATAATCAATGGACCACGATTTCTAATTGCTTCTCTGCGGAAGTCTTTAGTGTGTTCAGATAGTTTATGTTTATCGCCCAAATAATCTCTTGCTTGAATAAAATTCAATTCTGCAATACGACCTTCTGCAATAGCTTCACGGATGATAACATCTTTACCAGAACCAGGACCACCAGTTACAAAGATTGCTTTGAATAGACCACGGTCAACATCTTCATGTAAACCCATACCTTTACGAGTATCGTGCATCAATTCTTTTGCATGAGCATCTGATACATGAGATGGAACACCTTTACGGAACTCATGGAAGTTTTTATTCTTGGCGTGTTCTCTCATCTTACTACCAGACATACCTTCGGTAGAATCTTCAGAATCAGGATCCCTATGACCAGCAGAATGAACGGTAATCTTCTTGAAGTTATACAATGCACCTTTATGTGTTCCATTGTATTGGTGTAATTTTTCTTTATATTCTTTTACACGGTCTGAACCTGCAACCATGTGTAGATGTGTTACACCTTTTTTATGTAACTTTTCTGCATGGTGTAAGAATGTTGGATGTTCTTTTGTAGAAGTTTCAAAATGTGCTTCTGGATCATATCTCTTTAGATGTTTAAGTTTCTGTTCACCTGATAATGGATTCTTCTTAGAATCTTGTGTATGAGAAACTACAACGGAATGTGTAGCATTATGTTTATGTGCAACTTCTTTAACCTTATCAATAAGTTTAAGGTGGCCAGTAGTTGGAGGATTCATGCGACCAAAAGCCATCACATGGTGATGTTCATCACTTTTTTCTTCTTGTAGTATGTCTAAGAATGATTTCATTTTCTAACTTTTAATAAATTTGCTTTTGCGAACTCTTTACGGTTAACCAATTTAGTAGGTTCTCCTGCATGATGAACAACAAATCCTTCAGGACCAGTCTTTTTATTATCTATGTGATGTTCCAGGTCGCCTGTATGTTTTTCTAAGTTTCTAACCAATACATCTTTTGCTTTTTGTAAGTGGTTGTGCATACTTAATAGGTTATTATAATGTTCTTTATTTTTTTCAATATGTTCAGCGTGACTTTGTGCTTCTTTTTCTTTACGACTTTGAGCCACAGGTGTTTTTAATTTTTCAGCCGCTTTTTGATATTTACTATTAATATGTTTAATTAAACCTGCAGCAGTAGGTTTCTCATCTGTTCTAACAGTATGATTAATATAAGTTTCTAAATGATTACCAGGACCCTGGTGTGGTTCGGTCGCCTTATACATCTTTTCACCGTTATCGTCATGAATTTTCTTTGCCGCCTCCATATGTTTCTGGAAAAGGCTTTGTTCTTTTTCGTTGTAATCGATTTTGGAAGTGTCATGTGCAGGATGTTTTGTCCATACGTCTGGATGATGTTGAAAATTGTGTAAATCTGGATGTGGGTCTGCTGCCATAGAATCGACAGTCTTACCGTGGTATTGTGTATGAACCACAACACCAATTTTGGAATCACCTATTCTATTCGCTTCATCACCTTTACCTGTGTAAGTAATGGTATTTGGAGTAAATGATATTTTACCACCTTTTTTATGAACCAAATCATCATGCGTATACATCAAATCCCCTTGATATACGCCTGTTTTAGGTGCAATCTTTTTGAGGTGGTCTAAAGATGCGTGTAATTTCTGCATGAGACCAGGAGCGTGTCCATGGTTCTTCTCGATGTCTTTATGTGTATAGTTAATCTTTGGATTTTTATTGAAGGCAGATTTAGATGCCACAAAGAACTTACCTGTTTCTGGATGGTGACCAAACACTACAGCTGGTGAACCATCATACTTCATTGTAAGGTGGGTCGAATGACCACTAGATTTTGCGTGTTGGTGTGCTGTGTTCAGAGCGTTATATGCGTGTTCAAATCCTTTAGAACCACTTTGCAAAGGTCTATCTTCAGCATGAGTAATATGCTTAAGTTTTGCACCTTCGGCTTCAGATTCTTCTAAGAGAAAAGATTTAAATGACTGCATTAATTTCCTTCTGATACGCAACACACTTTGGTTGCTGGTTTAGTTATTTATACAACATCCAATCTTTCTGGTCCAAAACCTAGAAAGATTGGCTTCGATACATAGTGTTTAAAAATGTTGGATTTACAAACTAGATGTTGTAGGAGACCATCCACCCTCAAAATTTAACCAATAACTTTTGATTTTACCCTTACCCTCTAATGCATAAAATGGTAAAGTATGTACCAATCCCCTACTGGAGCTATAGTATATCAGGTTTCGAGGTGATTTGTCAAGCGCCCATGCGAAATGTGAGGTACCAGTATCACCACCGATATACGTTTCGGCAGACATGATGTGGTAAATATTGGTCATAAAATCTTGTGAAACTTTCCAGTTTCCTATCATACCATTTGTTTGTATCTTATCCGAAAGACAAACAATCTTTTCATAATTCTTATATTCTTCAGTATCATATTCTGCAAGAATTTTTTCAAATACTTCTTTTGGCCAATTTCTCCATGCATTATATGGTGCATCGAATACAGGAAATACAACAATCTTTTTTTCTGGAATCAAAGGATTTTTAATTTTTACCAAATCACCACAAATATCACGAAAGTCCCAAACATTTAATTTTTGCCAAGACAAAAACTTTTCACCGGGAACATCAGAAAAATAATCTGTATTTTTAATTAAGAATTGATAAAACTTTTGAATGTAATCAGCAGAACCTATTGCATCAGGCATCAAAAAGAATTTAACATTAGGAAACTCTGGTTGTTTTCTAAAATATTCAACGATGTTTGCAACAGCAATTAAATCACCATTGCGTATCACATCACCAAAAGTTCCTTTATTGATATTAAGAATCATACGATAATGTAAGGTTTTCCACAATCAGCAATTTTAAAATTCTTACCAAATAGTTCTCTCATGGCAAAATCTGCACCATTAACATGACCAGGAACACCTTGATAATTGTAATCACCAACTGCATCATCAAACCAAACGATTGCACCAGGAACCAATTTATCTTTTAAGAAGTTCCATGAATCAATAACAGATTGATATTGGTCACAATCTAAATGCACAAAAGCAATCTTTTCCATTTCAACAGCACTATCAGGAAAAAGGCCTTCAACTACTGTTGCATACGGTAATGCATCACGAACTTTTTCAAAACTAGTATCACTAAAATCTCCAACATTGTGGTAATCTAAATCACCTTTGAATGGAATTCCACTAAATGTATCATACAAATAGATTTTTCTATTTTGTTTTTGTGCTAGTTGAGTTAGATGCCATGCAGTTCCTCCTTGATAAACTCCAACTTCAACAAAGTTTCCTTCTGGTGCAGTAGAAGCTAATCTAACTAAACTGTCAATAATTTCGTGTGGTACAGCTGATGGTAGTGTCATAATACTAAGTCCTTTACATAAACTAATTTTGATTTTCTGTTGCCATAATAATGTCGAATGAAGTCATATTCAACAGGATGACCATCCCACATTCTCATATCTTCATCCCAACATACGATAGTTTCTTTATTCATCAAGTCAGCAAGAATGCCGATGCCAGTAAAAGTAGTAATAAATGGATTGGGATTATTTTTAATGATACTGAGATTATGCATTAGTGATTCATTATAATCCAAATAAAAAACTTTTTCAGGATCAGGATTTGCGCCATCCTTAACTACTTGTGTTTTTCTTCGTGTGTCAATCGTTGGATGATTCCATCTGTCACCAATGATATGTTTGTTAGGTATATCTTCTACTGGTTCATCTTGTCTTACCAACAATTCAAAGTCATCATCAACTTCAAACATCATTCTGTAATTGTCATTAACCCAATTTTCATAACGACAAGTTTCAATTGGCCTGTTTTTATCTTCTTGGTCCATGCGAGTCCAAGAACTTAGATTCATTGCACCATTAAAGAACACTTCATCATCAAATTCTACCGACTTAATACATGGTTGATACAATAGAAGTTCTTTGATGCCAACAAACTTACGCATTTCACCACGAATAATCAAGTCTATTGGATCATTGATGTATTTTGAAATACCTGATATTACAGGTAAAGCATTACTAAAATCGCCAAGATTGGCGGTACAATTAATTTGTATCAGCATTATAATCTCTAAAGGCAACGAACCAATCTTGATTCGAAACAGGATGCAATTCAAACAATTCAGGTCTTTGTAGGTAAGCCATCAATAATAATGTTTGGTCATCATCAATAAGATTATTCTTTAATAGTTCATTTATAGAATGATGAACTAAAGCTTCTAATGTTGGCCAATTCTTTTTATCAGCAACAATACAAGGACCAGTAATATGCACATCATTATTTGAAATTACATCTTGAATGAATGTGCCTTCTTGCCAATCTTTAATATTAAAGAAATGAATCTTCTCTTTATCAAATGGATATTGCCAGAAACGAACACCGTCAAGTGTAGATTCGTCACGACAATAACCAAAGTCTAACCAAGCAACCAAATCTGTATCGATTACTTTTAAATCGATTGCTCGTTTGACAAAGGATGATTTGAGAGCGTTAACAACAACATAGTCAGCATTCCAGTATTCTGGATTTTTTACTTGCATGGGATTGATTTTGGCTTGATATTCAGGATCACGTTGAACCTTTTGAACTTCTTCTTTTAGTTTCTTAAAACTATTAGGAAAATCAAGCGTAAAGATTTGTGTTGGTCTATCTTGTCTTAAAAACTTGATATCATCCACAAATTCTTTAGATGTGTAGATAACCATATCATTTTCAAGTTTAGCCATGTGACCAAATCGTTGTAGATAGGTGTCGTTTGTTCTTTGTAGATAGTGTGGTAATCCTCTATCAGGACTCCATTCACCACGGCCAATGTCAAAGAAAGCTGTTACAATAGTAATATCGTTCATAATTTTTCTATTACAAATAAAAGGTTATTATACTCCAAATTACGGTCCGTGTCAACAATATAATGCTTATAATCGCCAGCATATTTTTTGTATTCTTCGGCCCACTCAATGTTACCAATATCTTCAATTACCAAAATACCACCTAATTTTAATTTTGGCAAATATAATTCTAAAAATTTAATATGGCTTTCAAATGTGTGCGGACCATCATCAATAATAATATCAAAGTTTGGTAATTTATCGGCAACTTCTTTTTGATAAGCATCCGATTCTGTTAAGAATATTTTTCTTACATCCTTAACATTTTCTTTACATTTCTCAAATCTACTATCAAAACTCGAACCAATATCAAGTGCATAAATCAAAGCATATGAAAAAAAATCATTCCACAACAATAAACTTCCACCAGAACCAACGCCAATTTCTAATATGTTTATATTTTCTTCTTTAAATTTATCAAACTTGTCACTATAAAATTTACTAATATAGTGATGTGATGGATATTCTTTATCGGTATCTAAGTATTTGTCACGATTCTGCTCATAAAGTTCTAGTAATGTCATTCGTAATAATACTTTTTATAATTGTTGATAATTTCAATTTCGGGTGGTTGATTACTTATAAAGGTTTCATAATCAAATCCTGGCCGATGATTGTGTGTGTCTGCACGATGAGGATTAACTGAATAATCTTTACCAGCCAGCCAATAGTATACATTCATGAAACAATCGATATAACCAATCGTTGGATAAACCATCTGAATCATATCAAAGTATTTTTCAAACCATGCAATATTCGTATCAAAATTATCTAAGAATGTAGATACTTTAAAGATTGAACCACCGCCTGCACCATATTGTGTGAATGTTGGTCTTTTGCCTGAATGTAATTCAATCATTTCAATTACAGTTTCAGGAATATGATTACCAATCTTTGTATCGGCACAAGCGTGTTCCCATTCAGGATTAACTGTAATGGGTTTGTTAATTAGAACATCATCTTCCATCATGATTATATGTGATGACTTGGATAAAAGGCAAGCAGTTCTGAATCTATTTAAAAATTCTATTGTACCATCTAAACGATAACCATAATCTTCTTTTGGTCCACCAAGTTTAGTATGGTAGTATTTGTAATCAGTTTTGTATGTATCGGCAACCGTTTGGTAACTAAAAGTATTATCTACACCCAAAAAATAATAATCATTGGGATGATGTATCCTAACATTTTTAACTATTTCTGAGGTTGCTTTAGGATAAATTGAAGCGAGATGAAAGAAAGATATATTAGACACGTTGTAACACCGTTAGACCATTATTGTTAGTGTAACGATGTTTCATCTGCCATTCTGGATGTGAATCGATGAATTCTTGGATGGCTGGCCAAATACCACGGCCACCAAACTCACCGTTATGTTCAAATGATGTTGTGTCATGAAACACAATATATTTCTTGGCTTTATCTGCGTGTAGTTCTAGTTCTTTTTGCACCTGTTCGTAGATATGTAAACTATCAACAAATAACAAATCAGTAGGTTCAATTTCTACTTTACGAGTATCTGCAATATGGAGAGTTACATTACGACCAGATTCTTTTGCTTGTTTAAAAAAATCTTCAATGCCAGGTTGCGGCATATATTCATAACTATGCATTGTAACATCATGTCGTAAAAAGGCTCTGGTGCTTTGAGCCCAACCTACTCCAAGTTCTGTTACATGATTACATTCAGAAGTTAAATCTGATAGTGTGGGTAGATGCTCATTAATATCGGTAGAACGACCGCAAGCATCCAAATATTCTTGTTCAAAATTCATTTCAAGTCCTATAAACAAAATAATTATTTGGGTCTTCCTGATTATACTTAGTCATGATATAACTACGCAATTCTGGAACTCTATCATATTGGTGAACAACCGGAAAAGGTGTCACACCTAGTGGTGGTACCATTACTTGTTCGCCATTCCAAATTGGCTCACTAAACAATAAATTAGGTCTAAACTGTTCAATCTTGGATGGATCCATAACTGTGCCTAATTCACAAGCCCAATCATGTGTATACCAAATAACATCTTTGAATGGTTGTGTATTAATCAAGACATTGAATACTGCTTGGTCAACGATAGGAATTGGCCTGTTGGTCGCATTAGTGAAGATGTTGAAAACCATATCTTTAACATACTCAGCATGACCACCGAATGTTCCAACATTGAAGATTTCATTTTCTTTGAATTCTTCATACACATAAGGACCATAAGTTTGAAATAAGTTTTCGTTACCCCAAGGTTCATCTTTATATTTTAAACCTTCGGATGCAACAACCAACTTTAAATTATTTTCTTGAAAAAACTTATTTTCAAATACTAAAGTGGGGTCTGTTTGGAAGTAAACATCTTTCACATCTGTTGTTACCACATAACGATAGTTTGTCCATTGAGTTTTTAAAAATTGATAAATTCCTAAAAATCTTAAAACGTGTACCGGAACATTATTAATGTTAGGCATTGGCACAACAATGAAGTTGCGTTTGATTAACTCACCAATTGTATCTTGTGAGGCATTACCAACGACCATAACTTTGTCGCCAGTAAAACCACATTCGTCAATTGATTCTACCCAAGGTTTGAGCTGGTTATAGTTATAGTTTGTGAAGGCACCGATGATAAGGTCTTTTTGCGCCATGGGAAATCTCCATTATATTTGTCATTCATTATATTGTTTCCATTAATAAAGAATTCTTTAGTAACGGAACCTGCATTACCAGCAACACGATAGTTTACTGTATATTCATTTGTGCAATCGTATTTGGGAAAATATTGTGATACTGCTTGTAAGAACACTCTGTCTTGACCCCAACCACCATGCCATGCAGATGCTAATCTTATCGCAATTTCTGTTTTAAGGCAATAACTATTAGTGTCCACATGATTCATTCCATGATAAGTTTTCCACTTACCTAGGGATTCACAATCATCATGACAAATAAAGTCATTATCTTCATAGATATCACGGAGAGAATAACACCAGTCCAAATTCTTTTCTTGTAATGTTTTAATACAAGATTCTACATGATTAGGTTTGAACCAGTTATCTTGATCCAAATATAAAACATAATCAGTATTAACCAAATGAGTGAAAGCCGCATATACACGATGACCGTAAAAGCCATTAGCGCCAACATTAATAGGAAGAATTGCAGTATGTAATCTATCATTTTCTACCAAATCTCCCAAAAGTTCTATGGTCTTAACTACATTATCTTTACCATCAATAACAACATAACAGTCTGTTGGATAAGTTTGATTTAATACACTATTTACTGCCTGTAATAAATCACTTGAACCCGTTGTAGGTATAATCACCGTTGCACTCATAATCAATCTCTAGTTAATTTCAATATCTTTTCTATTTGTTTTTCTATTGCAGGTTTGCGGTTAGGCCAATATATGTATTCTTTATCTCCGGTTGAATGGAGTTTAGTCAAGAAAGGAACAATCATCTTTTC
>Ga0007862_1000264_pt1 | contig 17217 bp, 16 predicted proteins | sample CryBogCBH20Aug07_FD_71206 | JGI IMG/M metagenome (GOLD analysis project Ga0007862, IMG submission 71206) | Freshwater microbial communities from Crystal Bog, Wisconsin, USA - CBH20Aug07 | ecosystem: Environmental > Aquatic > Freshwater > Lake | place: Crystal Bog, Wisconsin, USA | collected... | reverse complement strand
GGCGAGTCACCTGGTAACATACGTGAAGGTCTCACCAATAAGGATCCAGTGGAAAAGTGGGTAGCTGTGTTCAAGGCCAGCAAGCATCCAAAGTTCGCAGGCAAGACGCCTGAGCAACGCGAGAAGATGGCACGGGCCGCACAGTACAAGGCCGTGCAGAACAAGAAGACATTCGAGAACATGGACCACACCAAGGATGCGCAGGCAGTGCCAGAGCTTAAAGCTGCGCTGCTGAGCCGCAAGCGACAGATCAAGAAGAATGCCGACGACAAGGGCGCTGTGTATGACATCATCAATGGCTTGATGACCAGCGTAGCCAAGGCGCACGGCATCAGCGGACAGAAGCTGCATGACATGTGGGTGGACCAATACGGCGAGATACCCGACACTTGGATACTGCATGAAAGCTCACTGCCAGGCAGCAACACCCCCACCGAAGCAGTGTTAGCCAAGAAGTACACCGTTGGTGTGGCAGAGGTCAAGCGCCAGCTGAAGAAGGGCACCAAGGTCGAGATGGAGCACACTACAGATCCTGCCATAGCTCGCGAGATAGCACTGGACCATCTGGGTGAGAATCTCTACTATTACGACCTGTTGCTCAAGGCAGGACTTGAAGAAGCAGCCAACATGACCACAGCTGCTCTGAGAGATCGTCTCAACAAGCTGATGGCAGAAGATCAAACCTATGCAGATCCAACACAGCGTGCGCCGTGGCAAGAAGGCGTGTGGCGTTTTATCGATGCCAACAAGTCGCAGATATTCAGCGACCTCGGCGACAAAGGCAATGGCGATTACCCTGCTGCTCCTTTCGCAGCCTGGCTGTTGGTACAGCACATGGACGCACACCCAGAACGACAGGCAGCTTTCTACAAGCTTCTTAAAAGCGCCATACCAAACCATCCCAAGCTGCAGTTCCTGCGTGATAGAGCAGCAGTGAACCAATGGATGCTACAGCACTATCAAGATCCCGAATACCATCACAATGGCAAACCTCTGGCCAATCCCACTGCTGACGTGCGCGATCGCCGGCTGTTCAAAGACGCAGGCATCAAGGCAAAGAGCAGGCAAGAGGCCCTGGACAATGCTGTGGCAGCGGGCAACAAGCTGCTGGTGGCAGCTGTCAAGGCCACGAGCGCCAAGACACAGCCCAGCTACACTCAACAGACCAAGGAAAGCCTGGACGAAGCTTGGCTTGACATGAACGAGTACGGTGGATGGATCACGCCAGACCGCAAGGTTGAATACGTGCCATTCCATGGTCACGAAGACCATCTGCGCAGCGAGCATGGCATGAGATTAGCACAGGCCTTCCTGGCAGGCTTCGTGAGATTTGCCACCAACGCACGCACTGGCACCTTCTCAGTTGAAGGCATGCTGCCTGCGCTGCGCAAGACCTACAGGATCTGGGGACCAACTGCACTGAGCGCTCGCAACGTATACGTGGACATCTTCCAGTGGAACGATGACATGACTGAGCAGGGTCTCACGCCTCACATGATGTTCCGTCCCGGCGAAGGCGACAAGCCTCAGATCATCAACAGCTTTGGCACCAAGGTGCAGGAACCAATAGCAGAAGCCAAGAAGAAGCGTGCCAAGACCATCATTGACGGCATGATCAAGACTCTTATAAAGCAGGGCCGCACTCGCGATGAAGCCATAGCTGATCTCAAGAAGCAGGTAGACAGCCGTTTCTATGAAGCCATCGATGTGCTGGCTGATGAAGAAATACTGGAAGAGAATCTCAGAGATTGGTTCAAGCAGAAGTGGGTTCGTTTCGGACCAGACGGCAAGATCAGAGGAGCATGTGCTCGTGGCAGCGACAGGGAAGGCAAGCCCAAGTGCTTGCCAGCAGCCAAGGCACATGCGCTGGGCAAGAAGAAGCGTGCCACAGCAGCACGTCGCAAGCGCAGAGAAGATCCTAATGCCGATCGCCAGGGCAAGGCCAAGAACGTGCGTACCAAGGAGAGCATGGCAGAGGACACAGCAGTGTCGGCTGCCACTCGCCGTGTGCAGCGCATGCTGAACGACAGGTTCGGTGCCAATCTTGATATTGACGGCAAGCTGGGACCGCTGACACTAGCCAGCATCAATCAGTTCATGCCACATGCAGATTTTGGTTTGGCAGATGATCCCAGCAAGACCACTGCAGTGCAGGGACTGCGCAGCAAAACAGACGAGGCCTGCTGGACTGGTTATCATCGCGAAGGCAACAAGCGCAAGGGTGGCAGAACAGTGCCCAACTGCGTGGCCAACGAGGATGCCACAGAGAGCACAAAAACCTGCCCACACTGCGGTGGCCCCATGTATGAAGCCAGCCAGATGATGGAAAAGAAAGACGCCTGCTACTACAAGGTCAAGAGCCGCTACAAGGTATGGCCCAGCGCTTATGCCAGCGGTGCTCTGGTGCAGTGCCGCAAAAAGGGTGCCAAGAACTGGGGCAAGAGCAAGGCGGAAGAATCTCAGGTGGTCAGCACGGTGCGCGAAGATGCAGACTATGATGCTGAGATCAAGATGAACCAGCTGATTGATAACGTGGCACACTCTCTGCAGGACAGGTTGCCATATGATGCGCTGGAGGCCATGGAAGATGCGCGTGCCACGGTCAATGACGATCCCAGGCTCAAGGCACTGTTTGACGATCATAGGGCCGATCTCGCTGACCTGTTAACAGATGAGCTACACGCCAATCTCTTTGACTATGGGTTGATGAACCAAATAGCTGACATGATAGAAAGCGTGGGCATACGCATGCCAGATCGCCAGATCAGCAACATACTGGATCGCAAGAGCCACTTCATCAACAGTCTTGTGAGCAAGAATCTCGTGCATGCTGGCATCAGCGAAGTGGTGATGGCACTGGAGGCGCTGGAAAACTGGGGCCTGCATTATTATCTAGAAGATTTTGTTGACCTTGAAGACGGCAAGGATGACGTGATACGTGACTTGCTCAAGCTTTACAAGGCCGGGTTGGCCAGGGAAGTTGCCAAGATAGTCAAGAGGCTGCGCGATGAAGGCGTGGATTGGCCCGAGCTTGCGGCCATCGAAAAGAGCCTTGGTGCTGGCAAGATCACAGAGACTCGCGATGCTGCTTTGAAATGGCTCAAGAGCTATCTGCCTGCATGGCCAGACTATGTGCTGCGTGATTGGATGTACAATCATTTCAGAGGCGAGTGGGATGCCAGCGGTGACAATCCCAAGACCGTGATACAACGCACCCTGGATGGTGAGGGCATGACTCCACAGACGCGTTGGAAGTTCGTGCCCAATTTCCATTTCACGTTTGATAGCCTGGATCCAGACACGGTGCGCCGCATCAAGGAGAGACAAGGCGGCGCCGTCAATCCCTATGGCATACCACAGGATGCTGAACGCCATGCCACTCAGGCCACGCTGGCAGCTCAGCAAGGCGGTGTCAGGGATGAACCCGTGATACTCAAGAAGGTAGGTAATCAGTATGAGCTGATAGAAGGTTGGCACAGGACCATACAGCACTTCAAGCAGTTTCCCAATGGTTACAAGGGTCCTGCGTGGATCGCGCTGGATGCCAAGCCAGTCAATGAAGAAGAACAAGACAAGCAAATCACATGGACCAAACCAAACCTTGATTTTGAGTGGGAAGAGATAGAGTTCCAATCCAAGGCTGCCGGCGTGCCTAACCAAGTACGGCAGTATCTACAGCAGCATTTCCCTGACAAGGCTACTTGGCTACGCACAGCACAACAGGGAAGGGTGGTCACGATTCCCGCAGATCACTCACTTGACATAGAGAACTCTCCACATGATGAAGCATCATTGATGCATGCTCTGAGATCAGACCAAGACCCAGGCGGACCTGGCAAGGCGGCCAGAGCTGAACAAGCCTTCCGTGAACGATCCGTGGAGATGCCAATCATCCTCAACACAGGCGATAGGCTGTGGTTGATCGGTGGCAAGACACGCTTGGGATATGCCAAGCACATCCTCAAGATTCCAGCCAAGGTATGGATGATAGGTGACAACCTCAGCGAGAACTTCGCAGATGGCAAGGGTCCTGGTCGCAAGGGCGACAGCCAGCGGCATGGCATACCCAAGGGAGCCACCATGGCACAGCTGGAAAAGGCAGCCAAAGCACCAGGCCGCAAGGGTCAGCTGGCTCGCTGGCAGATCAACATGCGCCGTGGCCGCAAGAAGGCTCACGAGTCAGAAGAACCAATGACTGCTGATCAGTGGCAGGCACTGCGCAAGGAAGATCCTCGCAGCTATCTGGGCCTCAAGGATTACAAGAATCGCAAGTGGTGGGAAAGCCATTTCAAGGCTGCAATGGCTCAGGCCAGGGTGCGAGGCGAGTCTCACTTTGAGTTCCCTCCTGGCACCAACATGTGGTACATGGTTACCAAGAACCCGCTGGAAGAAGGCAGTCCTCCGCATGGCACACCAGAGAACGAACTGGAGATGATGAAGGCACGCACCAAGCCAGCGGTGACGTTCCTTGACATGGGACAGTACGAACAGCTTTATGAACCCAACATGGAACACTATGATTGGATCAAGCAAAAATGGCGCTTGCCCAACATGGATGTCAGCTACTACGTGATAGGACAGCCAGGGCAGGAAGCCAGGGTCAAGCGCATAGGACAGCTGATCTATGATATGAACAAGAATGGCCAGAATCCTGGACCAGAATATCACAGGGAGCTGGGGCGCTTGCTGGGCTATAGCGAAGCAGACATCAACAGGTTCCTCAAGGATCTAGAGCAAGACAGTTGATCTAGCGATCTATGTCTGGTAAACTGCGCTATGACCACAGTGCTGTTCAGCTTACCAGTGCATGAATCCAACGAGACCATACGCGACACCATCGACAACGTGCGGCGGTTCAATGGTCCAGATCATCCCATCATGATCCACGTGAATCTGGTCTGGGATGGTTTTGACAGCACCATCACAGAGCTGCCCAATGTCTATGTGAATCCTCGCCGCTGGCACACTCAACATGCGCACAGCCAAGTACCAACCCATGTCAGCAACTTCCAGCAGGCAGAGCAGCTGGGATTGTCTTTCACTCACATGGCCATACTGCACACCAGCGAGCTTTTCGTGCGCACGGGCATGCCTGAACACATCGCAGCTTACGATCACAGCCTTTGGTTCACGCCCGAGACTCAACCCACGGATCCACATTGGCCTCCCATGCAGCGGCTGCGAGCAGCATTGCCAGGTTTACCTCACTATCTGGGAAATCTGCAGGAAGGCTGTTGGTGGAGCAGAGCACTGTTTACCGAGATAGCTAAGATATCAGCCGTGAACAACAACCTCGCAGATTTCGTCAGCAGCGTGGCGCTGGAAGAAGCATACTTTCCCACAATCAGCTGGTTACTGACTGGTGGTAAGAATTTCACGCATCCCTACTGTGCCTTCAAGCATGATCAGCATTTCCTCGGTGATACGCAGTTCATAGACCTCATACGCGCAGGAGAACCCGTGACTTTCTGGCAGCCGCACAATTTCGTATATGATTACGCACCGTTTCCCAGCACTGGCATCTATTCCGTGAAACGCATAGCCAGGGACCTGAACGATCCCATTCGGCACTATGTTCGCAACCTACCGGTGTAAATAATCGCATGAGCACGCAGCATCAGAACATGGATGAACGCATCACGGAACTAGAGCGCTTGGTAAAACAACAGGCCAAGCTGATCGAACAGCTGCGCAACACTGTCAAAGCTGTTAAATCTAGCCACAACAACTCAATCCTGCGCAACACAGCCGTCAGCGGCCGCCGTTAAATACTAGATGATTACTGAATCCGCACCAGAGACGCTAGAAGGCAGCTTTGCGCCTAGCCTGCAGCTGAGCAAGCTATGGATGTGTGGGGCGCTAAAACGCCTGATGCGCGAAGAAAACATAAGCAAATTCAACACTGTATATTCTCTGGGCAGCTGGTATGGTAACATGGCACTGTTCATGCTGATCAAGCAGGTTCCGTTCAGGTTAATGGTGGACGTAGACCTCAATCCAAAGTACTTGGCTACCAGCAAAAAGCTCATGCCCAAGCTGTACAAGCAGGGTAGGCTGATCAGCATGGCTGCAGATGCCAACACCATAGGCTATGACGTGCCACCGCCCAGCTTGGTGATCAACAACAGCACCAACAACATGCGCAACGCAGGATGGTTATCAAACATACCCACAGGCACCTGGGTGGCCATGCAGGGCCGCAGCAACGAACCACAGAACCGCTTCAACACCGTGCACAGCTTGTCTGAGTTTGACAGCGAATATCCACTGAGCGAAACGCTGTTGCTGGCAGGCATACCACTTAGCGATCCAGATGATCAATATGTGCGCTGGATGAAGATCGGCATCAAGTGATCCATAAATATCCCACAGCGGGGCAGAGATGAGCATACTCATAGGTGCAGGTCAGCGATATGATCGCGTGATAGGTGTCAGTGGCATCACCACCAGCACGGATGGTTATCTGTGGAGCAGCGCCACGCAGATCACCGTGCCATTCCCGCCCAACATGAAGGCACAGGGCGTCACTGCCAACAGCACTGGCAACGTGTTCGTGGCTATCAGCGACAGCGGATGGAGCGCTACCAGCGGCGATTTGGTTTCTTGGACAGCGGACAGGCTGTTGGATGCCAACTTCACTGCGCTGGGTGTCAGCTGGGGCACAAACGGAGGCAGCAGGCCCATATTTGCCATAGCGGGCTCGCGCATCTACAACGATGACAACACCCTGCCAGGTGAATACGAGCTGGATGATCAGGTAGCGCAGATACTGATCAACGAGAGCGGCAGCCCCTATACCTGGGACCAAGCTTTCACTCACCCTTATCCCAACAGCTGGTTCCACAACGTTCGCTACTTTGAGAACATATTGGTCAACAACGTCAGCACTTCGGTGTGGGTAGCAGTTGGACATGTCAATGGGCAACCAGACATATGGTACACTGAAAACGTAAACTGGGTAGGCGGCGGCAACGTGCCAGATCCCAACACTTGGGTGCAGGTCAGCATACCCAGCAGCTTCGTCAACCGTCCACTCTATGACGTTGCCGAGGTAGCAGGCACTCTGTACTTCAGCGGCCGAGGCGTGATCATCAACACTCCTGACCTGGGCAACCCAACCTGGCTGACCAGTCCTTTCTTCAGCAGCGTGAGCGATCTCATCAACGTCACGGGCAGCATGCTGGTTGGTCAACCCTATGCAGGCAGCACTACCAACGTCATGCTGGGTACCAACTTCAGCTCAACCACCAGCGTGCCGCTGGGAGGTGGCAGTGCCAGCAGCCAGCTGGACTTGGTAGCCATAGCCAGCAATCCAGATGGACAGCTGGCAGCAGCATCAAGCGGTGCCTTGCTATACAGCAACGATGGCATCGGGTGGAGCCAGTTCACCGTGCAGGGTTACTTCTTCCGCAGCGTTATCTGGTTCAGCGATCACTGGATAGCAGGAGCATACAGCAACCTCACCCAACACACCTATTGGACCAGCACGGATGGCATCACTTGGCTACCATGGAACAACGGCGTGCAGATGTATGGCTTGTTTGGTTCAGACAGCATAACGGTCAGCGGCGCTGGCAGCAACCTGCTGGTAGCTGTGACACAAACCACCGGATTCAGCCTGTCAGAAGCCATGTCTGCCAGCAGCGACATCAGCATCAGCCAGCTGCTGCAGGGTTGACTTGACATACCTGCATCAAAACCTTAACATAGAAGAAGGTTTAACTTTTGGAGACTGAGATGAGCATTGGAACACTGAGCGATAGCGACAAGGCCAAGATCAAGGAACTGATTAACCAAGGCGTGGCTATCACGCGCGATGTTGAGACACTGAAGGAAGGTCTCCGTGAGACAGTGGACGCAGTGGCCCAGGAATTGGAAATCAAGAAGACCACGCTGAACAAGGCCATCCGCACTGCTTACAAGATGCAGGAAAACCGCGATGCGCTGGCAGAAGGTCGCGAAGAGCTGGACGAGGTTGAAGAGATCCTCTTGATTGCCAACCGCTCCTAACATGAGCCAGTGGGTCGCAATCACCGGTGGATGTGGCTATGTTGGTAGCCACATCGCTGCAGAAATCAAGCGCACTACCAAGTTCAAGACGCTGATCATAGATGAGCGTGCTGATCAGCTGACCCACACGCATGCTTTCGCTGATCGCGTGATTGCTCAAAGATACGACTGGGTTGAGCCACTCACAGCCATAACAGAGCTGAAACCCAAGGCGGTGATACACTGCGCTGCTGCCAGCTTGGTTGGACCCAGCGTGACAGATCCTGCACACTACTATCAAAACAACGTGGTAAGCCTGCTGAAGCTGTTGGATCACCTGAGATCCTGCAAGATCAACAACGTGATCTTCAGCAGCAGCAGTTCTGTGTACAGTGACGGGCAGGATGCTGCTCGTGAGAACAGCATTCTGAATCCTGTCAATCCCTATGGTCGTACCAAACTGGTCGGTGAGATGATACTGCGAGATTACTGCACTGCCTATGGTCTCAACGCAGTGGCCTTCCGCTATTTCAACGCGGTTGGTGCTGATCCTCGAGCTAACCTTGGGCAGGAACCCGGTGCCACTCACATCATAGCACGCATCATGGAGAGCCAGCTGCGCGGCGAGAAGTTCCACGTTTATGGTGGCGACTACGTGACACCAGATGGCACCTGCATACGTGACTACGTGCATGTGAGCGACATAGCTCGCGCACACGTCATGGGCATGGCCTGGGTGCAAGACAATGTGGGCTTCCATGCCTACAACATAGGCAGCGGGCAGGGCTACAGCGTGCTGGAAGTGCTGAAGACCGTGGAGATGATGACTGGCAAGCCTGTGGACTACGAGATTGGACCACGGCGTCCTGGCGATCCTGCCTTCACTTTGGCAGACACGAGCTTAATAAAGAGAGACCTGCGCTGGCAGCCCATAAAGAGCCTCAGGGATATCGTTTCTGACGCTGCTGCGTGGTATAATAGTGACACATACAAGACCCTGGTCTGACTGGGCTAGTCAGCAACGAGCAAGGTTCGCCGGCCACAAGCGGCAAGGAGGTATACATGAGCTACGTCGACGCCATCATCGACCGAGAAAAGAACACCATCTATGTTGCAGAGAGACTGCCAGATGGTAGGCGAGTACTAACAGAACATCCAACCAAATACGTGGTATATTGGCCCAGTGAACGAGGCAAGTACACCAGCATCCATGGCACAAAGCTAGAGAAGTTCCAGACCAACAAGGACAAGGAATTCAAGCGAGAGCTGGGTGTGCTGCCCAAGGGCAAGCTGCATGAGAGCGACATCAATCCCATCTTCCGCTGCCTGTATGACAACTATCGCGATGCAGCAGCACCGCAGCTGCACGTGGGCTTCTTTGATATTGAGACTGACTTTGATCCCCTGCGCGGTTTCAGCACGCCAGAGGATGCTTTCTCGCCAATCACTGCCATCAGCCTCTATCTCAACTGGATGGAACGCAACATCACCCTGGTGTTGAAGCCCCGCAAGATGAGCCAGCAGGTAGCAGAAGACATCTGCGCAGGATTTTCCGATACCATGCTGTGTGCAAATGAGAAAGAGCTGCTGGACATATTCCTCACGCTGATCGAAGACTGTGACATACTCACAGGCTGGAACTCAGAGGGCTTTGACATTCCCTACATCTACAATCGCATAGTGCAGGTGCTGGGCAAGAGCGAGACTGCTCGCCTGTGCTTGTGGAACAAGTATCCAAAGAAGCGCGAGTATGAGAGCTATGGTCGTGAGACCATCACATATGATCTGGTGGGCCGCTGCCACTTAGACTATCTGCAGCTGTATCGCAAGCATACCTACCACGAGATGCACAGCTATCGCTTGGATGCCATCGGCGAGTATGAAGTTGGTGATCGCAAGACACCATATGAAGGCACGCTGGATCAGCTGTACAACAACGACTTCCGCAAGTTCATAGAATACAGCAGGCAGGACGTGATGCTGCTGGTCAAGATCGATGCCAAGCTGAAGTTCATCGAGCTGGCCAACAACATCGCGCACACCAACTGCGTGCTTTTACAAACGACCATGGGCGCTGTGGCGCTGATCGACCAAGCCATCGTGAACGCTGCGCATGACATGGATCTCATGGTGCCAGCACGCATCAGAGAAACAGAAGAAGAGAAGCAGGCACGCTGGGACGAAGAATCAGAGATGGGCGGGTCAGTGGTTGGTGCTTACGTGGCAGATCCCAAGCCTGGCATGCACGACTGGATCGGAGGTGTTGACATCAACAGCCTGTATCCATCAGTGATCCGTGCGCTGAACATGAGCACGGAAACCATCATAGGACAGATCAAGCCAGAGCTGACAGACCAATTCGTCAAGCAGCAGGTAGCAGCCAAGAAGAGCTTTGCTGACGCTTGGAACGGCGTGTTTGGCACTCTGGAATATCAAGCTGTGATGGAACAGAACAACACGCCGGTGACCATACAGTTTGAAGATGGCAACGAAGTGGTAGTCACGGCCAAGGAAGTGTATGATCTGGTATGGAACAGTGGCAAGCAGCTCACGCTCAGTGCCAACGGTACCATATTTGACTATGGCAAGCAGGGCCTGATCCCGGGCGTGCTCACGCGCTGGTTCGCAGAACGCAAGGAACTGCAGGCAGAATATCGCAAGTGGGCCAAGCTGGCTGACGAAGCCACCGATCCAGACGAGAAGGCCGAAGCCAAGCGCCAAGCAGTGTTCTATGACCAACGCCAGCTGATCAAGAAGATTTTGCTCAACAGCTTGTACGGCGCTGTTGGCAATCCCGGTTCGCGCTGGTATGATCCGCGAGTGGCACAGAGCACCACGCTGAGCGGTCGCTGCATCGTCAAGCACATGGCATCAAAGATCAACGAGATCATCGATGGCGCCTATGAGCATACTGGTCGCAGCATCGTCTACGGTGACACTGACTCAGCATACTTCTCAGCTTATCCCGTGATGAAGGACAGCACAGAGTACGCAGACTTTGAGTGGACCAAGGAAAACGTCATAGATCTCTACGACAAGATCGCTGACATGACCAATGCCAGCTTCCCGCAGTTCATGTACGAAGCTTTCCATGCTCCCGAAGAGAACGGCAAGATCATCAAGGCTGCTCGCGAGCTGTGTGCTTACAAGGGCTTGTTCATCACCAAGAAGCGCTATGCAGTGCTGATCTATGACAAGGAAGGCAAGCGCAAGGACACCAACGGCAAGCCAGGCGAGATCAAGGCCATGGGCTTGGATCTCAAGCGAAGCGACACACCCAAGACCGTGCAGGACTTCTTGCAGGAAGTGTTGGTGGGCGTGCTGACTGGCAGCGGTCGCGAAGAAAGCTTGGAGCGCATCAGCGCATTCAGGCGCGAGTTCCGCAGCTGGCCAGGCTGGGAGAAAGGATCGCCCAAGCGTGCCAACAACATCACCAACCATGCCAAGAATCAGGAAGCTGCTGAGCGTGCTACCATTGGCAAGAGCACTGGCAAGAAGGTGATGATACCAGGGCATGTGTTGGCAAGCTTGAACTACAACAAGCTCAAGAGGATCTATAACGACAACTACAGCATGCCCATCCAGGATGGTCAGAAGGTGATCGTGTGCAAGCTGCTGCCAAATCCCAGTGGCATGACATCAGTGGCTTATCCAACTGACGAGCTCAAGCTGCCCACGTGGTTCAAGGAACTGCCATTTGATCACGATGCCATGGAAGCAGCGCTGATAGACAAGAAGCTGGACAACCTGCTGGGTGTGCTGAAATGGAACATCAATGAGCACAAGATCAACACCAGCTTTGAAGATCTGTTCAGCTTCTGAGGCAACATTGACAATGATCGCAGGCTACACTATCATGTTACAGAGGACATCACATGGCAATCAAGAAGACTGAAAAGCTAGAAATAGGCCCAGGACAAGTGGCAATGGGGCACACCATGACACCTGTGCGATACACGCCAGACGAGCTCAAGACGCTGATGGAAGCCATCAACTTGGCTCCCAGCTGGATGAGCAAGCGTTTCATCATGCAGGAGCTTTGCGGTTGGAGCGAAGCACGCATCAAGCTAAACGCGCAGCTCAAGACTGAAGAAGACAACCAATCAAACATAGGCAATCGAGTAGGAGGCTTTAGGTAATGAAGGACTATATCCAAGATCTCACCAAGTACGTGGTATCAACGGGATTCTTTGACAAGATCAAGATCACGGCCGATCAGAAGGCAATCAAGATAGAAGCACTGGAAAAGGAAAAGGAAGTGGTGCTGAAAGGCAGCTTCACTGCTGCAGTGGCAGACATGGACGGTGAGTTTGGTCTCAGCAATCTCAGCTTGCTGGGCCACATTGCCAGCGACAGCGAGTTCAACAGCAAGGATTCCACTGTCGAGGTCAAGTACGAGACCAAGAACGGCGAGAAGGTTCCCACAGAGCTGGGCTATCAAAACAAGAGCAAGAGCTACATCAACTATCGCTTCATGGCCAAGCAGCTGATCCCAGATCAGCCCAAGTTCATGGAACCAGCTTGGGACGTGACTATCAAGCCCAGCAAGGCCAACATACAGCAGTTTGCTTGGGCGTCAGCTGGTCTCGGTGCTTATGAGCAGTATTTCATCCCCAAGATCCAGGACGGTGTGCTCAAGTTCTTCATCGGTGAAGAAGACGCTGCTTCACAGCGCGGCGGCGTGGTGTTTGCTACTGACTTGACCGAAACGTTTGAAGCAGCACACAAGTGGAAGATCGCGCAGATCATGAGCGTGCTCAAGCTGAGCGAGACAGCAGACTGCGAGATGAGCTTCAGCACCAAGGGCGTGATCCAGATCACACTGAACACGGGTGTTGGTAGCTATCGCTACATCTTCCCGGCAAAGGTGCGCTGATGGATGATGCAGATCTCCTGCTGCATCCATATGATGCGGTAGATGCATTCCACAGTGCGTTTGGCCTGCTACGTGCTGAACAGCCGCAGCTGCCAGACGAAGCAGCCAGGCAGCTGCGCATCAACCTGCTGTATGAGGAATACTGCGAATACCTCAAGGGCGAAACCGAAGACGATCTCGTGCAGATAGCAGACGCGCTAGCTGACATGATCTACATCGCCTGCGGTACTGCTGTGGCCTATGGCATACCACTAGACAAGGTGTTTGCTGAAGTGCATCGCAGCAACATGGCCAAGCTGGTGGACGGCAAGGTCATACGTCGTGAGGATGGCAAGGTGCTGAAACCTGAAGGTTGGACTCCTCCCGATGTCAAAGGTGTGATGGGTCTATAACTAACGTCATCTGCATCATAAATACTTGATGCTTATGAACGAGATCATAGAGGCCGATGAGCCAAAGAAAAAGAAGGCTGAGCAACCTCAGCCTTCTTCCGCTACCTACAAAGAACCAGAATCTGATGAAATCGACTGGGGCACTTTCCTAGACGAACCAGAAGCCAAGCCCATGGCAAAGGTTGAACCTCCCAAGGGCAAGGAAGACTTCAAGGCAGCGCCTGAAGCGCCCAATCTCACCAAAGCATCTGCAGCCAGCACTGCCAGAGCTGTGGGCAACATCACTCCCACAGATGCCATGCGCGACATGATGAGCCGCATCAACGTGCCCGCAGATGCCATAGCCAACGAACCTGAGATGCCAGGTGACGTGGATCATGAGGAAGTCACTCCAGAACCACCTCCGCCGGCGTCAGTGCCGGCGCTGATCAACAAGGCCATAGCAGCCACAGATCCCAATGCCATCAACCCAGAATGGCACCAGATCAAGAACCTACCAGGTTACATGCAGCGCCCAATACGTGCCATGGGCCGTGCTACCATGGGTGCTTTCACTGATACTCCCATAGAAGAGATCAGCCTAGTAGCCAACCTCGGTGGACAGGGTCCCAACAGCGATCGCGAAGTATCAGCAGTGGCGCAGTGGCTCAAGACCAATGCACAGAAGGTTGACGCAGCTGACATGGATTTTGGCAACACCATACCTGGCTATGAAGCACAGACACTGGTGTACAAGGTGCCAGGCATGAAGTTCCTAGTTGTCAGAGACTTTGCTGGCGGGTATATCTACGCTTGGCCAGATGCCAGCAATGATAAGCTGGCTGGTAACAAGCCCGAACCGTTACGCTTGAGATAATCCTGCACAGGCTGCATTATGATGTCGGCAGCAGCTGGCACGGTGATGTAGTCGCCTGTGGTGAAATGCGGATACTTGGCTAATATCTTTTCCGTGCCAACGTAGGCAAACCAAACATATTCCACCGCACAGACATAGCCTTGCAGCTCTGCTACAGTGGCCTTGAGAGCTTTCTTCTGCGCAGAATAGTGCAGCAGATGCAGCCTATGGCTGGGTAGCGTGACTTCTGCTATCCTGCTGCCCACGTTCACTATGAGGCGTGGCTGATCCTTCCAAGCTTGGAACAGCTCTATCAGCAGATCAACTTGGCCATAGCCAGCCTGTGCGTTGTTGATGAATATTTCGCAGTCCTGCACCTGGTCAATGATCTTGCGCCTGCTGCTTGGCGAAGTGATGTCGTAGCCATTGCTGGTGCTGAATCCAATAGCATCAGCACCAATGCGAGAGAACACTTCCTTGCCTATGCCATTGGTGTGACCTGTCAGTGCTATCAAGATTCGCTCGCTAGTATGATCTCGTAGATCTCTGACCAATCCTTTACCACCCGGATGTCATCATGCTGATATGTGTAGTTGTGACCATGTGCCATCAGCAGGCTCCGCATGCCCAGGGTGTGTCCCAGCTCTGCGTTTTCAATCTTGTCTTCGATCCAAAACAGATCTGAATCCTTGTAGGGCAGCAGCGCAGCATCCTTGTCGGCACCTGTGCTGAGGAACTTGAACTTGCGGAAAGCAGTTTCACCGAACAGCTTGCGCAGGTTCTTCTTGCGCAGCTTCTGTGCGTAGGAGTTGGTGCTGAGGCTGGTGACCACGTCAAACACGTATCCGTGCTTCTCATGCAGCAGCTTGACGTAGTAGGTAGCATCGCGCAGCGCAGGTAAGAAACCGATGGCAGCGCTCTCGTTGAACAGCTTGATCAGCTTCTTGGTATCTTCCTTGGTGATGCCATAGCGCAGGCCCATGTCATAAGCGCCGGCATGATCTGGCTGCAGCTTGTGGCCGTGCTCTTCCATCCAGACTTCAAACGCCCATTCCCAGTTCAACAGCACGCCATCTGCGTCTGTGACTATCACCTTGTCATTCATCTTGAGTCCCTGTGTGTGTTTCATGCTTTACACTAGCATGCTTGCCATGCACTGTCAAGTGATTTATTGCTTGAGGAATGGTTGGAACGCTTGGTTAGCCATCTGCTTGCCTGCGTTCTTCTGGCGTTTGATGTTGCTGGGCTGTCCAGTGCCGCTCTCATCATGTGAGTACACAGCATAGAGCTTGAACACGGTTGGATCCCTGCCGCTAACAGTGTAGAACAATCTGAGATCGTTGCTGAGATTGGCATGCTTGAGCTTGGGAACTGCTATACCCAGAGGCACCTTGCTGTTAAACTGCGTGTCACTGCTGCCAAATGCTGCTAGTGGATCGCGAGTCTTGGCCGCCATGAAGGCATGTATCTTGTCCAACACTTCTGGGTGATTGGCAAAGGTCTCGGTAAACAGAGGACAGATCTCAAACCGTACTTGCACCGATCAGCTTCCTCAGATGTTCTGTGACTTGATCAGCTGTCATGGGTTCGCTCCACTGCCCGCTCTGGTGCTGGCGCACGACCTTGACCAGATCAGCGGTAGCATAACCAGTGTCATTGCCCTTGTCTAGCTCTTCAAACAAGCGCTGATCGCTGGGCTGGGTAACTTCTGTGATCTTCATGTAGACCTCGCAACTAGCGTATTTATAGCTATAACATAGCACAGGCTAGCAGCCTGTCAACCACTCATTTGCGCTTGAGATCGTTGACAATTTTCACGTAATTCAGGCGTGTTTCTGCAAGATCAGGGCGATGCCAAGCACGTCCATGAGCCTTGACCTTGGCAGTGATCCTCACTGTGCTCATGGGTTCCAGGCGTGTCTTTTGGAAGAAGCTGACCACGCAGCCGTCATCTGTGATAGCTGCATGGTTGTAGGTGTTCCAATTTTGGTTATAGCGAGTGCTGAGTATGGTTACCGTGACATCTACGGTGTGATCCACTGGCGCCAGCACGCTGTTTATGGCACGGTCCACCACGGTCTCTATCTCGGACTTGGCTCGCACGCTTTCTGCCATGGTAGTGATGTAGGCCAAGGTCTTGAAGTCCTGCAGGCGTATGAGATCTTGGTGCAGCAGCTTGGCCATGTTGCTGCGAAACTCGTTGTGGTCCTCCTGCAGCGTGCGCATCACGTTGTCGTTGATCACCACTTCGCGATCAACTGCAGCCCTTGCGCGGATCTCGTCGGTGATCTCCAGATGGATGGCCTTGTCTAATGGTATGTCAGACGTGGGCTCGTCCAGCGCCACAGCGTTGTGTACCAAGGTCTGGTACAGGCTGGGCACGATCATGTCGCCGGTGTGCACGTTCTGCTCTGGCACGTTCTTCACGGCATAGATTGGTTCAGTGACCACGCTGCGATTGGCACGGTCAGCCCAGCCTTGCTGGCGATAAAGCTGCCAAGCAGCAGTGACCAATTCAGTGGCCAATGCTGGAGCAATGAAAGGTTTGCTGGTCACATCCACGTACATGGCATTGGCTCCGTTGCGTTTCATAGCTTACATTAGCACGGATTGGCTATCTGTCAACCATGCTCGCTTTCAGTACCTTCAACTGGATCACCCTCGTCATCCATGTTGATGTCTTCGTCAGTGTCATTCCACTCTTCGCGGCTCTGCATGATGCTGTCAAGATCCCAGTGATCTCTGATGTCCTGTGGAACCGTAGCAAGATCCATGTCATCCAGCTCATAGCAGTCGTCGCCAGACTCAGACGTGTACTTACCGACGAATCCCACGCCCTCTTCCAGGTAGTGAGCTTCAATCTCAAAACCAAAATCTTCAGTCATGGAGCGATAGAACTGGATTGGCGGTGCCCATGCGGTGTTAAAGCTGACGCCGATCATGGTGCTGCCTTCGTCAGGTGCTTCGGCATCTTCCCAGACTTCTGCCACGTCCCACTTGGTTCCCCAGTGCTTGACCTGCCACTCGTACCAGCTGGGATAGCCGTAGAGTTCCATGTTGCGTGCTTCAAAGGCCTTGACACGCTCAGCATAGTCATCACCAAAGGGAATCTCTTCGCTCAGTGC
>Ga0007862_1000253_pt1 | contig 17597 bp, 23 predicted proteins | sample CryBogCBH20Aug07_FD_71206 | JGI IMG/M metagenome (GOLD analysis project Ga0007862, IMG submission 71206) | Freshwater microbial communities from Crystal Bog, Wisconsin, USA - CBH20Aug07 | ecosystem: Environmental > Aquatic > Freshwater > Lake | place: Crystal Bog, Wisconsin, USA | collected... | reverse complement strand
AGTGATAACACGCAGATTCCAAGGCACATGAAGGCCGCATACAGATTCTGAAATGAGCGGAATAATGTGATCAACTACATAGCGCTGACCAGCTATTTTGGTAAGTTCTTGAGCTTTTAAATACAAAGCTCTCATGGCAAGTTTCTGCTCTGCGGTAATCCACTTGGGCGTGGCATTCTTATGTCTGCGTTTACGTACACTGTTAAGAGCTTTGTATAACTCTGGATTTTGCGTTTTATATTTTTCTCTATGTAAACGTCTTTGTTCTGGCGGTCTAGCTGCGGCTCTTGCTATCACTTGTTCTTTATTGCGTTCATAGTATTCTCGCTTGGCTTTTTGAGATGCTTCGGATTGGTTATATTGTTTAAAGTATTCCGCTCTGGTTTCATTACCTTTTTCCCACTCCACCTTTAAACAATCAAGACATGATCCTTTGGTTTTACGCAAGGCTATGTGGCCATGTTTGCATGGCTGTCCAGTGAAATAGTACTTACTGCCTGTTTTCTTTGCCTCTTCTCTTGTGCTTGGATAGTCCATGTGTTCTCCTTAATTACGACACAGGCAATTATAACACAAGAAAAAGGGGCCGAAGCCCCTTTGGTTTTTGCTAAGTCTTTGCTTAGAATGAACCTGAAGAACCCCAGATTCCGAGGGGATCAGACCAGCCGAAGCTATAACGCTCACGTGCTTTGTAACGTACGTTGCCTGTGTCGAAGTCCCCGTCCATTGAATTCTGAAGAGGAGTACGTTCAAAGTGCTTCATGCCGTTAGGCACATCAGTGGTCAAGAACCATGCATTAACGTCAGTCAAGAAGTGATTCATTACATATCCTTCGGATATTGAACCGTTGTTCTCGATAGCATTAATATCATTGTTGTTTGTACCAACACGCAGTTTGGTTTCGAGCAAACGGGTTGCCACGAACTGGAGTGAAGGAGGAACAATCAACTTCTTGGGTTTAGCAGCGATCAAAAGACCACGCTCGTCCGTCCAAGCTGCGATCTGAATGACTGCGCTCTCTAGAGAGGTTTCATTCAAGTCAGCTTGAGTTGTTGGAGTGTTGGCGTTTGTACCGCCGTTCACCAATGGGTGAGCAGAGCTAAACAAAGACACGCCATCGCCACCAACATAGGCTGGGTTAAAGCCATTGTTGAGGACAGCAGCAGCCTTGACTTGCTTGGTATAAGCCATAGCACGAGCCAAACCCTTTGTATAACGAGCGGCTAGGCTGTCATACAAGTTATCTTCAATCGCTTCTTCAGTGATTGAGAAACCAAGGGCAATGGTTTCGTGGTTATAGCGAGTTGTCCATGCCTCTTGAGCATTGTCATAAGCGATGGCTGAACCCTCGCCTTTGACTGGTGCTGCTGAGAAGCCAGACAATTTGGTCTCTTCTTCGAATGAACGCTCTGAGGTCTCTGTTTCGTAGATCTCTTTGTGTTCTTCGCCGTAACGTGCATACTCTAGACCGAACAATGCGTTCAAACCTGGGAGCAGTTCTTTTAACAGTTGCGCTCTTGAAATAGCCATGATTTAGCTCCTTAGACAGCAGTTGCAGTGTAATACTCGTGGATACCAAAGTTCAATTTGACTAGAACTTCAGGATACTGTGTAAACACTAAGGTTGATGAAGAGGCAAATGCGGTACTTGGAGCTGCATTCAACACAACAGTAGTTGCGCCTGCTGAAGCTGCCGTAGCAACGTAAGAACCAGATTGGATAAGCTGACCATTGGCTGCAATAGATGCCACATCTGTTCCCACGGGGAGAGCAAATGGAATACCTGCTGCGGTTGTCACTGTAGCGGTTGAAATGCTAGAGTAAGTCGCTGTTCCCAAAGATTGTGCTGTATCTGCAACCAAACCAACCACACGAGCAACATAAGCAGAGCTTGTTGTAGCTGCGGGGATGATCAATCCGTTTGAGCTGTCGCCTGTGTTGAGGTTACCTGCGAGGTCAGAACCTTGCAAGTTTTGTCCAACTAGAGCATTGGCTGCGGAAGTCACAGTTGTTGAACCAGAAGAAGCCACGATAGCTGCTTTGAAAACAGTATCAGGATCATCTGTAACGTAAGCTTGAATATCACCAGCTAGGGTACTAGCGGGATAATATTGGCTAAAACGTTTTTGCTTGGTCACTGGATCTGTATAAGTACAGCCCAAGAAAATACCAACCAAACCAGCAGCACCACCAGCGGTAGTGACAGCTTGACGGGTTACAAAACCACGTGCTAGGGCAACAAAGTCACCATAGAAAATGTTTGTTCCGTAGTTGTACTGGATAGGTAATAGACGAGTAGAACCCGCAAATACCTGTCCACCAATCAAATTGATTGGCTTTAGCCCGTAAGGGGCAGAGACAATTGGGTAAGCCATTTAAGGACTCCTTGTGAATTAAGTACCTGAACCGAAGGTAACCTTTGAACTTCTCTCTTTGAAAAGAGGCATTCTTGGGTCACTGTTTCTCATGAATGTATTGTCCACGGACTCCATCTGCGCTTTGTTTTGCGAGTTGTAATAAGCATCCCGCTGTTTCATAAACTCATCTGGAATTCTGCAAAGCAACAATCCACCGATCTCAATATTGCCTTTAAACTGACCGCTATGGGCTGCTTGGATCATCAGTTCTGGATATTCCTCCGCTTTCACGGGTTCCCATCCTTCTCTGAACTTAGAAGAAATGTTCTGAGGATCGTCTTTACCCATCATTGAGATACGAATGTATCGATGAGTCCAACCCGGTCTTGGGTCAGGCATGGGTAGAATCTCAGGCGCTCTCCACGATTGAGGACGTTGAAATTGATTGCGTGACTCGGTGTCACGACTTGCACGATTATCAGCCATTTGTATTTCTCCTTAGTTGAGCAACCTCACGAGCGTAGCGTTCCAATGGAATGCCCAGTCGCTTGGCAATGTTTACCTCTGACGCAGACAATGTGATTTTTTTAGGAGCCACACTTCTAGACGCAGAAGCGACATTTGATCTAGGGCGCTGCCTCGTATCAGCGGTTTCCTCAGACTCAAACTTATCCGGGAAAACTTGACGAATTCGACTATCTAAACGTTGATAGTATTCATCACTCTGCGGGTCAACGCCCGATTTAACCAGTTTTGTATGCACCGCTAGGGCCAAACTGGTCATTTCCTCATCCTGTCCAAACCAAGTGTTGTTACGTTGCCAACTTTCGGCTTTAGGATCTGCCTGCGGGTGACTAGGTTGTACTACTTTTGGAGCAGGTTGTAAAGGGGCAGGCTTAAAATTGTTAACTTTCTCAGCTTTTAAGGCTGCGTTGGTCAATTCTTTTTGAGCTTTTAGCAACGCTTCAGAGTCACCTTCCTCATACGCCTTCTTGTAAAGACGCTCTGCTTCAGCCATTTCGCTGGTTACATTGCGTTTTGCTTGGTCAATAAAGGCCGTTTGGCTCATATTTACCGTGTTTTTAAGCCGTTCATTCTCTTCATAAACAGCTTTTGCAAGGGCTAAAGCCTCTTCTCTTTCACGTAAAGCAGCCTCTTTTTGCCGTCTTTCTTCGTGATAACCCTTAGCAAACTCTCTTACTTTCTGGCTTTGTTGCTTTTTTGTATAGCCTTCTAGCTCTTCATCCGTGGGTTCCACGGGCGGAGAAGCCATAGGCGTACGATTACGATCTTCTTCTGGAGTATCGTCAACAATTTCAATCTCGGGTTCAGGTTCTACAACCTTACTGCCTAGACGAGTGGGCTTTTCATCAGCCTCATCGGGGAATGTAAATTCAACTTGGTCTACCATGATGCCTCCTTATGATGCTCTGCTGATACCACGGGGGTCTTGAACCACAGCTTCTACGGAATCATCGTTGATGATCCTGAATTCTTTGCCATGAATCTTGAGTCGTGTACCTGTATTGGGTCTAACGATAACGAAATCGCCAACCTTACAGGATGGGCCAGATGGGAATCTGGCTGGATCTTTGTAAGCATCTGGGCCAAGTTTCACTACAAATAGTACTGGCGAAAGCACTTCTTCATAATGTATTGTGGTTTTAGCTTTAGCCAATCCGCTTTCATATTCCTCATCAATCTCTGGTAAGACTGTCAGAATTTGAAAACGAACTGGATCAGGCAATTGTCTTGCCTTGTCTTCTGCGTTGTCTGGGAGGGTAGTCGTTGCCGCCCCATCGCTGATTAAAAGATCACTCATCGTTGATTTGCTCCATTTTTCGTAAGAGGTCAGTGATTAAATTCTGTGCGTACAAGAGACCCCTAATCTGGCCGCACATATCTCGGTAAGCAGGGAAATCCGCAGCTCCCCCGTCACCTAGACTCATTGAGAGGGAACGTTCCTTCTCTCGTAATTCGGATAGCAAATGTTTGAGTATCTTTTCTTCCATTATTTACTCCGTTTAAACAGCTCAGTCTGTACCCTTTGATTTGCTTGTCTTGCCTGCTCTTGGAGTTTCATGATCTCCATTTGCATCATTTGCTGGTCTTTCTTCAACTGAATCTCGGTCTGCGATTGAACTCTTTGTGATTCAGACTGCGCTTGGAGCTGATTCCTCTGTTGTTCAATTTGGATTCTTTGTTGTTCTAACTGAAGCTTTGCCTGCGCCAATTGACTATCAGACTGCATCTTTTGGGATTTACTCTGCAATTCTTGTTGCTTGAGTTGTAGCTCTTGTTGCTGCATTTGGATCAATGGATCCTGCGCTTGTTGTTGGGCCTGAGCCTGCGCTGCTTTGGATTGATTCAACTGTAGAAGCTGGGTACTTGCCTGAGCAACCAATCTTGACAACTGCACCTCTGTCTGGGGTGGTAGATCCTCCCCGGGCGCAGGTAAAGCCACGCCCACCTGATCTTCTAGCTGTTGCCTATACTGGAAGGCCAAGTGATCTGCAATATGAGCCATGACCGCAGCTTGCATTTGCTGTGCCATTGGGTTTTGACCCATCTGTGCCGCAATAGAAGGATCTTGCATAAAGGTTGTATGCACTGCAATATGGGCATCATGATCTTGATACATGAAGGCTTTGGTGGGTTCTCCTTTGAGAAATCCCATGTTTTCGCTGACGGGATCTTTTGGCATCTCATCATCTTCTGTTAATACCAACTTCTCGCCGTTCTTAACGCCCAATACTTCAATCATTTGTCTATGGAGATTGGGTAAATTGTAGATCTGTGGTGCGCCTTGGGCCAATTGCATAATGGCCTGATACTGCATGATCCTCTGCGCCATTGTTGAAGAGTTTGGATCAGATACTGGGATTACATCCACCATTTCATAATCTTCCCGGCTGGCAAAATGATCGCCATGCTCAGGATCAAACTCTTCTTTTGATGGTGCGTACTCGGCAATGATGTTCTTTAAGAGTTTAAACTCTTGTTTCATCGAGTAGTGGACACGTGCCTGCACAGCAGACATGGTCTTTAAGGTACGCTCTAGAAGGGCTAAGGTTGTCCCTACTGGGGCGTTGGCCGACATATCAGAGATCTGAAGATCTCCTATGGAACCCAATCTGCGTCCTTCATCTGTAATCTGATTTAACAGAGTTAACAGGGTCGCAGACGGCTCCTTATATGGTAGCGGCATGATATTGTCTTTAATGGCTCCGCTGGGTACGTCCACATCTCTAAATTCACCGGGAGCGATGGGCGTGTCATCACCCTTGATTCTTGCGCCACGGGTTTTAAGTCCGCCGGGCAGATTAGACAATGTCCCTGAATCCACCAGTTGACGAATAAGGGAAGTGCCAGCACGAGCATAGCCACCAATAATATGAATAAGGCCCAAGCCATAAAAGCCAAAACCTGGGATATAACAATAATCAACAAAGTGCTGACGAGGGAGTTTTTTATCATCATCTTCTTTCCAGTTTCTATAGATAGAAAGTACTTTACCTGTCCCACGATCTATGGTAATCACATAAGGAACTGCAATGCCTGACGGCTCTCCATTCTCATTTAACTCTTCTAATCCATCGATGTCCCAGTCTGTGCAGATTTCAAGGAACTGATAGCGATCATCATCAAGAGCTTTGTAGCCTTGCTGGTTGGCTTTCTTCTTTTCAATGTCAGACATGATGTTTTGGGGTTCACCCAAATCAACATCCCTGTAAAACCCTGTGGCTTGTAGTTTCTTGAGTTCATTCTTTGTTTTCCGCATGACGTGCGTCACACGTTCTGTGGTTCTAAGACTTGATGCGCCGTATGGGACAATGATATCTTCTGCGGTGACATAGAGAGATACCTGCCTACCCAATACAGGATCATCATAAACCTTCTTAAAGCCAGATCCAGATAAGCCTAAACCAAATAACATCCTCTCATGTTCTGGCCTGTATTCAGGCATTTTCTCTGTAATCTTGTAGTTCATGTCTTCTTCGACACGAGCAGCAGCCTCATCTTTTTCTTTTGTTGGAGTTCCAAAGATTTCAGTCTTTACAGGCCCGGCAGCAGGAAATGACTCCATAATGGATTCAGCTTGAAACCTGATCGCTGCTTCCGTTAAAACTGTTGAGTAAACTCCACACGCTCCATTCCAAGGCTCAGTACGCTCTTCATATTTCAAACCCAATACTTCAAGGCCTTTGACGTAGGACTCTGCCCAGTCTGAACGGCTATTAATGTCTGCGTCCACGAGAGCAATAAGCTCTGAACCAATGGACTGTAGAGTTCTCTCATCTAAAACTTCGGCTAAGTTTTGGTTGAAGTCACCACCCAAGTCCTGCCCGGGTTCTAGGGTAATCTCTACATCTCCTGTATCGATGGATACCGAGTCAGGGTTTTCAATCTCAATTTCTAAGTCTGGCTCAGAGGCTATGCCTTGCGAATATAAAGCTTTGTCGATAGTCATCAGTAATACTCCAATTTACGTCTGTAATAGATAGGTTCATCTTCTTCATCTGAGTCGATGGAGATAAACCCTCCTTGTCTGAAACGCAACAAAGCTTGAGAACTGGAGTCAACCAAGTCGTCATGATCTCCGTTGGGGAATGCGGCCAACTCTTCCATGACCTCATCAGCCCATCTTGTGTCTGGACACCATACTGCGCCTGATGCAAACAAGTCGGATATTGCGTTTACACGTGCTATCTTATCGCTTCCTTTGCTCGGTGTATACTCAGAAAGCGGGATTCCCATCTTTCTTAACTCATAGATTAACGGCGCTCCTGCGGCTTTCTTTTCAACAATCAAGGTATCCGGGTTCCATTGTTTAAACATTTCAAGAGCTTTTTTCTTGAGTTCCGGGAACTCCATCCTCTCTTTAAACGCATCCAACATGATGATGTTGGCCTTAGAAACACCTTGGGCGTTGGGATGGTAGAAGACTCCCCACGTTGTACAAGCTGAGAAGTCGGCCCTGTTGTTTTTTTCAAAGGCTGTATCCCAAGATTGGATGATGTAATCACATGCCGGGGGATATTCATCTGGCCATATCTTCCACATATCCCTCTTAATGATTGCACCTTCTTCTGAAGTGGGGTTTTGTTGATACTGCGCTTCCCATTTAGATACTGGAAGTTCAGATCTGAGGCTTTCTAAGGCTTCTTTAGACCAAAATCCCGGCCAAAGAGGGGTTCCTGACGGCAAAATAGCAGGAAAATCAATGATTTCCCACTGATCTACCCCTTCTTTTGCCTGATTTTTAAAAATTTGACCTGTTAAATCCCTCTTAGACCAACGAGTCATCACAATAATGATGGCTCCTCCCGGCTGTAAACGCTGCCGAGGGCCAGATGTGTACCACTCATATACCTGATCAAACACCGCAGGGTTGCCTTGTTTGGCTTCCTGCTCCGAATGAGGGTCATCTATGATTAAAAGATCAGCCCCTTTACCTGTAACAGCGCCGCCAACACCGATAGCAAAGTAATCACCACCCATGTGAGTGTTCCATCTTCCAGCAGCCTTACTATCTGACGATAACTTTGTATCAAATACTCTTCCATAAACATCCGATGAAACAAGATTCCTTACTTTCCGTCCAAAGCCTACGGCTAATTCTGCGGTGTGAGCTGTCTGTATGATTTTCTTTTCTGGAAACTTACCCAAAAACCATGAAGGCAATAAAAAAGAAGCAAACTCTGACTTGGTATGCCTAGGAGGCATATTGATAATTAATCTCTTAAGACTTCCGGCGGCTACACGCTCAAAAGCATCAGCCATAATCTGATGATGTTTACCTGATATAAACACAGGCCACATCTGAGAAGCAAAGAATATAAAAGATTCACGGCATCTTTCTACCCTGTCATATTCTAACAACTGCCTAATCTTGTTTTGTTCATTCTCATCTACCCTATCCACTATGGATAGGTAATCGGCTATCTCTTGCTTGGTTAGCAATGTCATAAAGCAGCCACGGCTCTTACAGATCTGTCCGTCACCCTAATGCTTCTTGCCTTATGAGGTTTCATGGCTATCTTGCCTTCGTCTATCAACTTATGCACAACCCTATGTATATTGGACTTAGATTGTTTATTCACGCCACGGGCTATTACAGAATAAGACGGCGCTACGCCATGCAACTTAATGTAGGCTTTAATAAAATCCAATATGAGCTGGTCTTTCTCCGTCACTTAATCTCTCCTGTTTAAACAATCAGTAGTTTAAACGTATTACAGAACGTTCACAAGACCTTTTTGAAAATATATATACCCCCGGGGTATTGGAATGGGATTTGGGATGAGAACGTTCTATTTGAGGGGGTGGGGTATTTGTTTGTTGGGATTAGAGCGTACAGGCTGGCAGGGTGGTCGCTGGCCAGGGAGGGGGGTTGGGGGGCAGTGGGTCACGGCCACGCCCCGTTTACACGTGCAACCTGTTTACACGCCTGCGTTTACACGGCCTTGATGACCGTAGCAGGCAGAGGACGAACGTTGTTGAGTAGCTTTAAGTGAGTGGCTAGCTCTCGCTTGAGTTCGTCAGGTGTGGACTGCTTGACCTCGGTCTGCGTCTTGTCAATGAAGAGGCCGACAGACTTGCCTAGTAGTTCCAGTGCTTTTAATTTAGTGCCTTCCTGCTTGGCCTCTTTACTATGTGCCAATAACTGTTTCAACACATATCGCTTAGTCCCTGCAACATCCTCCGACAAGTGTTCGATGGTCTCCTCGACCCCATCATTCACTAGCCGTTTAATCCTAATGTCCTTAGCAAGCTTGGACGCATTGGACATCACACAAGCGTCATTAGCCTTTGAGTTCGGATATGCCTCTCTGTAGGCAACCTTGAGGGTTGCCCCTCTGATAAGACAGTTCGCAAAGGCCACTTGGGATGCCGACAATGGCCTTTCCCTCTTATGCATTGATCCCACTACTTGGCCATCTCTCCTTACCTTTGGTTTATCTGCGAGCATGGCTAACCGCTCCGCTTCGCTCATCTCCCCCGTTTCCAAATTTTCATCGCTCGACTCAAGCTCTTCAAGCTTGGCCAAGTACTCTTCACTGGTTGTTCTGCCCATGTTTAAACACTCCCCACAATAATTACCTTGAACACTGACTAACCCTGATTGTAATTACAGTATCGTTCTTGTCAACAGCTTATCCACTGTAGTGTATAACTCACAAGTGTTATCCACAGGATGTTATCCACAGTTTATACCCAGCTTTATCCACATATACATTAATAGTATTCAGTTTATATTTACTTTGTAACCCTTTTATTTTCAAATACACACGCTAGAACTATAGTTCTCTAAAACGCTTAAAACACCCCTAGAATCGCTCAAAAAAACTTTTCAATAGTAAACCATGTCCGACACCCGATCGGCTCACCAAGAGGCTAAAAATCGGTCTGATTATGTTAAGTTATTTGGCCTTGGCACACTATATGCTTAAACCCAAAATGAATACTTAGATACACAAACGCAGTGCAGGCCGTCCTCTAATATATAAGGCTTTGAATTGCCCTCAAATAAAATAAATTAAAATATTACTTGCACCTTGTCAACCAATAGTGATATCATGCGTTAAAGGTTCAGAGGTTGAAGTTTAAACACTGGCCTTGTACGTGGCGATATTGCCATTCTTTAATCGGAGGTTTTATGTTTTCTACACGTGAAGAGTACTTAGTTGCTTTAATTGGGGAGTTGCGCCCCATGTTCGACCTTTACGGGTCTCCCTTACCGCAGGCCATTCGCATTACTTGCGGTTTCCCCTTGAATGCCAAGCGCTCCCGTGCAATCGGCGAGTGTTTCCCTGCTCAAAACTCAGGCGATAATCACTTTGAGATCCTAATCTCTCCCGAATTGGCCGACCCTCAAGCAGTCGCTGAGTGCGTGATCCATGAACTCTGCCACACAACGAACGGGGCAATGAATCACGGTGCAACGTTTAAACGCATTGCCGATGCAATGGGCTTAGTTCCCTCGGCAACACGTGGATACAAGGCCACAACGGGGGCAGTCGATTTCATGTCACGATACGGGGCGATCATTCAATCCCTTGGTGACTACCCTCATGCTCAATTGTCCTACGCTACCCGTAAGACTCAAGGCACTAGGATGCTCAAGGCCATGTGTGCCTGCGGTTATACCATTCGACTCACCTCTAAGTGGGCATTCGATGAATACGGCAGTCCCCGTTTGCCTGCCTGCCCCATCGATGGCCAAGCTTTAACCCTAGCATAAGGATCAAAATCATGGGAATCGTCAATAAGCAAATCATGGTGACACTGCCCCTCGCCACAATCACGGGGGCGTACCTGAAATTTTCAGGTGATCCAAGACCACCAACAGATAAATCAGTCATGATCCAATGGCTTGATGGCCAAATCGATGCAGGGAAATTAACCCTTGAGGACGTGAAACAAGCACTGCCGTTCGCCCCTGTTGTCAGTACGGCTAACCCTGCGCTTGAGGCCGTGGCCAATAATGCTCAGGCCGTGGCCTTGGAATCAGTCGAGAAAATCAAAGCCTTGACCAACACCCTAGACGTGCAGTCCAAGGCCATTCAGAGGATCGAGGATTCATTGGCAGACATTGCCGAGGTCAGCGTTGGAGTGGATCAGGCAGAGGTCAATCGCAAGCTTGAGACCATGATCGACAATGCCTTTGCCCCGTTTAAACAGGCCGTGATCGAGTCAGGGTCAGAGGCCAAGGTCGCTAATTTAAACCCCGTGGTCAAAGTGGATCGCAGATCCTGCCTTGATGTATTCGGGATCGACCTCCCCTTTGAGTTCGACATCTACAATGATCCTACCGCCCCTGCGGTTGACCCCTGCTTTATTTGGACTGAGTCCATTCTGCGAACCCTCGCTTTCGCTCAGGACACAGGTCGCAATACGTGGTTCGGGGGTGAAAAGGGTACAGGCAAGAGTCAGACTGCCGAGCAATTCTCAGCACGCACTGGCCGTGGTTTCATGCGCTACAACTTTCACAAGTACACCACTGCCTCAGATTACCTTGGTGACGTGGGGCTTGAGAATGGTGCGACAGTGTTTAAACAGGGAGATTTCCTCACTGCTTACACTGCCCCCTCGACTGTGATCCTCTTGGATGAAATCACCAACGCAGACCAAGGCGAACTAGCACCCTTGAATGGTTTTCTCGAACCCAATGCCAAGGTGACATACGGGGGTCAAGTGTGGCGTAAGGCTGAGGGCGTGATTATTTTCGGGGCAGACAATACTCTCCTCAATGGTGACACCACAGGCCGATATGCAGGGACTCGCACAACGAACTCTGCATTGGGGGATCGCTTTACCGCAGTGATCAAGTTTACTTTCCTGCCAATGCATCTTGAGATCGATGCAGTAATCAAGCATACAGGATGCAGTTGTGAACTAGCCACGCACGTACTCAAGGCCGTGCATACTGCACGTGCCAAGGTCGAGACTGGAGACATACTGGACGCACCGTCCATTCGTCAAGTGATTGGTTTCATTCAGGCCGTGCCTTACCTTGGCATGGTCGAGGCGTGGGAGTCAGTCATGGTTAACCGTCAGGTCGAGGACTCAGGTATCGCCTTAAGGGGCATCGGGTCTGCCTGTTTAAACGCTGAAATTTTCAACAAGTACTTGGGGGTGAAATAATGAAAGGTCATACATTCAAAGCAGGGGTCGAGTCAATCCTAGGCAAAATCAGTGCCAACAGTTCATTGAAAATTAACGGCATGAGTTGGGAAAATATTCCCACGGCCTCTGTCAATTCGCAGGGGTTCGTCAAGCTCGCAGATGTGGCAGACGATGCGATCCTTACTCAGGCTTTTTTGGATCGCTACGTGGGGTTCGTCATCCATGAATTGTGTCACGTCAGGTACACTGATTTCTCAGTCAATGCCACAACTCAATACATGAGACAGTTGCATAACGCAGTCGAGGACGTGTGGATCGAGCGCAAGGCAATCGCAGACGGCATGACGGGCAACGTTGCAGGCGTTTTTAGCAAGCTGATTAATCAAATGATCGCAGAGGCAGGCACTGAGGGCATGGCCGACCCCCGTAATTACCCTTGGCTGTTTGCCTGCCACGGCAGACGTTACGCCAAGAGGATCGCATTGCCCGAGGGACTCGCTCCAATATTCGATGAGGCCAGTGTTCGAATTGACAGTGCCAAGTCAAGCCGTGACACCTTGAAAATTGCAGAGTGGATCATGTCTCAATTGAAACAATTACCCGAGCAGGACAAGGGTCAGGACAAGGGTCAAGACAAGGGTCAAGACAAGGGCGAGGGTCAAGAGGGTACTCAGGAGGCCACAGGAGACGCTCAGGGCGATCAAACAGGTGAGGGTGAGGGTGAGGGTGCAGGCGAGGGTGATCAAGGCGTAGCGACCGCTCCAGTCGATGGCCAAGACGCACGGGAAACAGAACCGAATTGTGAAGTCCCCGAGGGTCAAGCAGGCATCGGGTCATACAATAAAGAGGCAGGACTCGGAGACGCAGAGGATCACACTAGCGATCGCCTCAATCACGATACTACAGTGGCCGTGCCTTCAAGACTGCGTCATGAAGTGCGTAAGCTTTTCGAGGACTCAGGACTTGATGAGTACCAATTAAACCGCAAGGCAGGTCAGATCAATTCGTCCGCACTTGCATCGATTGCCACTGGTAATGTGCGTGTGTTTAAACGCCATCATGAAGAGGGCGGTATTGATTCTGCGGTCGTGATTGTCCTCGATGCGTCAGGATCTATGTCAGGGTCACGCACTACAAATGCCGTCAAGACGTGCGTTGCACTTTATGAGACCCTCACTCAGGCAGGCGTAGCCGTGCAGATCATTGCATTCAATCACCGCACCTCAACACTTGTCCCGTTCAATACGCCAGTGGCCAAGGCCAAGAGAATACTTGCAGAGTTCAACCCAAACTACGCAACCAACGATTACTTTGCAATTCGCTACGCTCATGAGATCCTCAACGCACGTCCCGAGTCACGCAAAATTGCATTCGTCCTCACCGATGGTAATGGATGGGCTGATGAGGTGATCGCTCAGATCAAACAGGGCAACAACCTCGGCATTACAACCGTGGGCGTGGGAATTGAACTGGACGTGTCGAGAGTGTATGAGAACAACATCTGCATCAGGGATGTTAAAGACTTGGCCAACGCATCGTTTAAACAAATCAAACTAGTAGCATAAGGGAGAAACAACATGGCAAAGCTAATTCAAGACAACAACGGCAATTGGGAGATCATCGTTGCATGGGGCGAGGAGGACATCATTCAGCAGGCCGAGGACGATGGGGTCAACCTCACGCCTGCTCAGGTGCATAGGGTAATGATGGTGATTGTCCGTTCTCATGATGCGTGTATCGGCATCAATTGGGACGTGATCAGTTCTGCAATCGATTATGTGTTGGGGGAAATGGGCGAGGGCGAGGGTCATTCTGAAAAGACAGGCCAAGCGCAAGGAAGTAATCAATCTTAATAAACTCAATAAGGGGGAATGAAAATGTTTGATAGAAGAATTAAATCTTATGCAGTCCAAATCACGTGGGATGATGGCGCAACTGAAATCAGGGAGGATTTCCCTCCAATCCCTTACGTGGAAGAATGGATGGATGAAATTGAAAGGGAGGAAAACAAAGCCTACAACATGGAAGTGGAGGACGAAAAATAATGGGTACACCATTCATTCACACAAGCGAGTCAGCAAAGCAGGCCGTCATTGACTACATGGACTTGCAAGGCCTTGATTCATTCGAGCAGGCGCTCGATGACATGGAGTCATGCATTGATGACCTTGATAATAATGACCGTAGTGCTTTGCGTTATTTCAGGGGAATTCCCCATGCAAATTGAAACCATCAAGCAGACGTGGGGAGATGACGTGTTGGACGCTATGTTTAAACAGATGGCCAATATGTCTTTCAATGAATTGGCAGGCGTGGTGATCGGCCGAATGTCCGATCAAGAGATTGAGGTTTGGGTGAGTAATATTCTAAAAAGGGAGAAGAGTCGTGAGATGTAATCATACAAAAGAAGAATCATGGTGGGAAACAGACGCACAAAACATCCCTCTTGCGAGGGTGTGTTCTAGGTGTGTTGATGAGGTGTTGAGCCGTTATCGGCCTGAGATACTGACTGGATACGACCAGTCAGATGTGGACGAACAAATCGAGGAGAACTAAAATGAATAGACAAGTAATGATTGACCGATTAGTCGAAGATGATATTGAGACAATACGTCAGGCCATGCAACATGATGACGTTGAGTACTTAGATTACATTCTGCGCTTTGGGATTGCCTATGACAAAATGTCAGACGAGGCATTGGTGACTGAGTTTGAAAACCGTTCATGGGAGATTGAAGATGAAACCAATTGATGATTCATGGGCGCTGACCCTCGCTTATGCGATTGCCGTTGTTGTGATATTGATTGATCTACTTTACTGGAGGCCATGATGTTTAAACAATGGTGGATCGGTTCACACGATAAAAACACAGTTTGGGAATACACCAGTGCAGGCGATGTTCGGATCGCTGACTGCTCATCCAAGGTTCTGACAATGGAGGCGCAGAGAGAAAATGCAAGGATGATTGCATTCGCTCCTCAGATGTACGACATTATCAAATCGCTCGCACCCTACGAACCCGATGCAATGGACATTGTCAAACGAGTGGAGGGCGTATGAATTCAGAATGGAAAGTGTTTGCTAAAGACCATACAGACGAGTCATACGAAGTTGGCCGTAGTGTATGTTTAAATGGCATATACAGTTATCAAAGAATGGCCGTCTTTACTTCAAAAGAAGACGCAGAACAAATTGCAAATCTATTGAATGGAAAAACCCATGAACCCATTAAAACAAATCGTTGATCTAAACGACAAGGTCGTTGATCTGTTGGTCGAAAACGAAATAGAACAAGAGGTCGCCTTTGCTACCCTCATGAGTGTATGTTTAAACATCATGAGACACAATGACGTGACGAAGGAAGACTTCCTGAATTATTCATCTGCCCTCTATGATGAGCTTGTTGCACCCAATAAGCCCATGCATTGAAGGTCAAAGCCTTAACGTGCCGTGACCCCGATTTCCTAAAGCAGACGTACAAATATGATCATATTATTGAACTTATAAACTCTGACATGGAGGTCAACGCAGGGGAGAAATACATCAAGTACGATGGCCGATGGAGGGTTTACAAGATGGGGTACGATAAAACCCCACGAGCCTTTGGCCAGTACAAAACGATGTTTGGAGCGGTATATAAATGTAAATCTTAAGCGCCTTTCGGGGCGCTTTTTTTTGGGGTGATGCGGTGGATTGTTTAAACATATTACCAGCATCCGCTCCAAATTCTTTGCCAGGATTTTTTTTTGCGTTTAAACAGAAGCCCGCTGTGAGTTCCAGGGAGGGAATTGCGTTTAAACAACTATTCCGGGGTGAGGCGGGAATCCAGGGAAAGCCTTGCGTTTAAACAAAGCTCACCCCATGAGCTAGAAGGTGTCGAGGTTTTCGGAGTACGTGCCTGATGTCTTGTTATATAGAAGGGTCGTTTCCCCCTGCGTACCCACCCATCTGTACCTACATTTCCAAACTGCCACCTCTACGTAGTTATCCTTTCTGTGGATTGTGATTCCACAATCCGTCTTAGCCCACCATGCCATTGATCCTGATATAGCCATGCCGTCAGGCCGTGGTTGTTCCACTCCACTGCGGTTGATTTTGGAGGGGTGAGCTACGAACCAACAATGAATGTCGTGCGTTTTAACAAACCTCTGAACCTTGGATAGCATATTGGAAATGGCCTCGGTTTCTGTCGAGTCCCTGTTTAAATCGATATAGTTATAGGGATCAATCACCATCCCCCGTATCCCCATCCTTTTCACCGCCACCTTTGCCCGTTCAAGGATGGATTCCAGTGTGCTTGGCTCTTCCCCATTTGTATCAATGAACAGAAAATGCTCATTGACCCATTTAAACGCATGATCCTTTTCTTCCTGTGTCATCCGCTCCTTGCCGTCAAAGAATCTTTTCTTGGTGTAAATCTCCATGAGCCTTGAGATATGAATCTCGGGCTGATTCTCAAACGAACAAACTGCGAACTTCCAATCCTCATTCTTGGCTAGATTGACCATCAACTGATCAACAAAGTTGGACTTGCCTGACGAAGGATAACCAGTGACGACAGACAACTGCGATGTAGCTATCGTGTAAACGTTATCCAGCGAAGAATATCCAGTCGATGCACCCTTACCCGTTCCCGCTGCGTAGAGGTCGTTTAAACGATCCACGTAAGATTCGGCCATCGACAACCCTGAGATCGGGTAAGGTGTCGCATCGTTTAGGATATCTTCAATCCGAAAAGGGTCATCAAGATATACCTCGTTTAAATCTTTCATGTCGAACTTGGCCAGCCGACATTTGTCTTTTCCTATCCTTCTTGCCAACTCTTCAGCCAACGCCTGTCCTGCGGTGTCTTGATCAGTGGCGATAATCACATAAGGCGCAGAATCAATGATCTCTCTGGCGTTCCATACAAAGGCGAATCTTTTGTCTTCTGATGGGGAGACCTTACCATCCGCTACTTTGATGGGCGCACCGCTAGGCACGGAGACTGCATTCTCTATCCCTGCCTCCATGAGGGTCAGGGCATCAATCTCACCCTCTACAATGACCAAGGGTTTACCCTTGACCACGTGATCTATTCCAAAGAAATCATGCGCCCCACCTGATTCCTGCGTGAAGTCTTTATCGGGGAATGCACGGTACTTGACTGCCACCAAAGCGCCGTCTCGGTAATACGGAAAGCCGATGGCTGCGCTGGTTTTGTTTAAACGACCAAAGAACTTGTCCGCCGCAAACAGCTTCATTTTATCTGCGGTCTCTTTTGATATCCCCCTCGACTTGAGGTAGTCATAGTGAGGGGTCGTCAGTGCGTTACTGACTACTTGAATGTTGGGTACTGCTGACACATATCTCTCCTTGGGTTGCACTGACCCGTTTGTTTGGCAATGATGGCAATGGTAGAGAACTGCCCCGTCTGGTTGACGGGTCAGCCTCATGTCTTTGTTGTTGGATTTCTTACGCTCGGTTTTGCAATCGGGGCATGTCACCCTGAGCGTGTCTGTGAAATGGAACTGCTCAATGAACTCGGGATTCATTTCATGCTGCCATCAGATTTCCGTTTAAACGAGCGATTCTGGCTGGCAGGTTTTGCCTGAAGATTTCCCATGAC
>Ga0007862_1000242_pt1 | contig 17850 bp, 13 predicted proteins | sample CryBogCBH20Aug07_FD_71206 | JGI IMG/M metagenome (GOLD analysis project Ga0007862, IMG submission 71206) | Freshwater microbial communities from Crystal Bog, Wisconsin, USA - CBH20Aug07 | ecosystem: Environmental > Aquatic > Freshwater > Lake | place: Crystal Bog, Wisconsin, USA | collected... | reverse complement strand
TTCAATAGATCAATGACTTCACTGAGGCCCTTATCTTTTGATGAGAGCTCTTCAATTTTACGAACAGCGTGAAGCACAGTGGTATGATCTCTGCCGCCAAAACGCCGCCCAATCTCAGGCAGCGACCGCAAGGTCATAACTTTGGACAAATACATGGCGATTTGTCGCGGTCTGACGACATTGGCTGTGCGGCGGGAGGAAAGAATATCTGCGCGAGAAATATTGTAATGGCTGGCTACCAGCTTTTGAATATCATCGATTTTAACACGGCGTGGATCCTGGGCGCGCACAAGATCACGGATCGCGGCTTCTGCTGTCTCAACCGTTAAGGGCGCGCCATTTAATGTGACATGCGCAAGCAGCCGATTAATTGCGCCCTCCAAATCGCGGCCATTGGTCACAATCGTGCGCGCAACAAAAGCAATCACCTCTTGGGGCACGTGAAAGCTTGGATGCGCTTCTTGCGCGATGGCGATGCGTGAGGTCAAAATCTTCAGCCGGAGCGCTTCATCGAGCGGGCCAATATCAACGCATAGGCCGCCTTTAAAACGCGACAGCACGCGCTCATCAAGCGTCTCAAGTTCAGCAGGCGGCCGGTCTGCCGCGACAACCACCTGTCGTCCGGCGTCTATCAGCGCGTTGAGGGTATGACAAAATTCCTGCTGAATGGATTTGCCCTGCAGAAACTGAACATCGTCAATGATTAAAAGGTCGATCGCGCGCAGTCGTTCCTTGAAGGCGATGGAGGTCTGGGCGGTGAGAGAGGAAACGAAGCCGCTCATGAAGCGCTCCGCCGTCAGATATATCGCCCGTCGTCTGTTTTCATTGGCGGCATGGGCAAGCGCCTGCAGCAGATGTGTTTTTCCTAATCCCACGCCTGCATGGGCATAGAGGGGATTAAACATGGGCGTCTCGCCCGGACGCGCCTCAGCAACGCGCGAGGCCGCAGCAAAAGCGAGTTGATTGGAGGGACCGACAAGAAAGGTCGTAAATGACAAACGGCGATCCAGTGGCGAGCCAATGATCGCGCCATTGTCAGCGCGCGGGGCTGGACGCGCAATGCGCCGTTGATGCGCTAAGGCCGCAGATGAATAATCTTGATCGACCGGGCTCGAGGCATTGGCTGGTTTGTCAGCGCCAGCAGAAATGGGCGCATCTAATGCGGCGTCAGTTTCAGCGTCGCGCAACTTTGATGTGCGCGCTGAAGAACGCACGTCGATCAAAACGCGTTCAATGGTTTTAAACTCTGCTGCGACGCGCGATTGAATTCTTTCAACGTAATGCGACTGCACCCAGCTCTTGAGAAATTTCGTCGGCACAGTGAGCTGCATGACCCGACCATCAATGCGGTCTAATTCAAGACGCGTGAACCATGAATTATATACAGCGTCTCCAAGCTCGGCGCGCAACCGATGACGCACGCGCTCCCAACGCGCGCGATCCTCTGGCGAAATTGCGACCTGTACTGATTGTTCACGCTTATCCAACATCCAAGACTTTCTTTGACACATCGAGTCTGCTGCGAAACGCAATGCGCGCGCCGCAGTCTCGCGTGAAAATTATGTTTTCTGATTAGAAGCAATTTGTCAGTCACTCAACGAACGAGAGGCGTCAGTTGATGTGATGACCGTGAAGGATGATTTAGCCCAACCTCACCCCAGGCGGCCAATCCAGAGAGGCGGCGATGATGTTGGGTTCTGGCCGAACATCGTGTGGTAAGTTTTAATGCGCCACATGTTCAGCATGACATCGTCCCCTTCTTTTGAGTTCTCTTTGCAATAACCGTTCCAATCGCCCCGCGCAGCGGCGGCGTTAGGAGCAACGATTAAGACACAATATTACGCGCTGGATTAGTATGAAAACAACAATCATTTGTAACGGATCGACTGCAGCAGTGAACCAACATTGCATTGGCTCAAGACGCTCACAACCAATCAAACGCCACAACCCCGCTTGTTTTCAACCAACGATTAATTTCTACACAATGCATGATGCGCGTGCAATGCGCGTCTCGTGTTTTGATCATTTGCGATATCGTCGTGAGACGCAAGAAAATACGACAGGATTGGGCGCTGCCTCGTAAGATAATGATTCAGCGTGTGTTATAAAAAACGACATGTCACGAATACTATTTTTCGAGGACGTCAAACATGCGCTTCGCCCGTATATCGCGCGCCTTGTCAAGTGTTGCGCATCTGTGACGCGTCAATGGGCTTTGCCGCAAGGAGTTGAATCGCTGACAATTTTCTTGCGCAGTCTTGAAACAGTAAAAAAAAAATTCATCGCTGCGTCACTAATTTTTCTTACATTTTTTAACATGCTGAATTTTAAAAAAGACATCGCATCGCCGGCGCATTGGTCAACAAAAAAACCCGGCGTTGATCGCCGGGTTTGTGATCACTTGATGAAAGATTTTTTCGCTAAAACGATCAGCCTTTGGCTGTCAGCGCTTTAACGCGCGCGGTTAAGCGGGAAACTTTGCGTGAGGCGGTGTTCTTATGAACCACGCCGTGTTGAGCCGCACGCATCAATTCAGGAGCGGCGCTCTCAAGAGCCTCGGAAGCAAGCTTGGCGTCTCCAACAGCCAGCGCCTCTTCAACCTTACGCAAAAAAGTGCGCATACGGCTGCGACGCGCTCTGTTGACAACTGTGCGCCGCTCAATTTTGCGAACGGCTTTTTTGGCCGATTTGGTATTGGCCATGTCTGGCGATCCTCGACGATGAAAGAGCCGCCTGACGGCAGCCAAAAATAAATGGCCGCGAAAACCGCAGCCGTGATGGGGCCTTATAAGCGCCAGTCAGGGCCGACGTCAATGCCATGTTTAGCGGTGTTTGAAGGCGGGTTTGCGTTTTTCCGTAAAGGCGGCCATCCCCTCTTTCTGGTCCTCCGTCGCAAAGAGCGCATAAAAGAGGCGGCGCTCATACTTAACACCCTCCGCCAGGGTGGTCTCAAAAGCCTGATTAACAGCGTCTTTCGCCAGAATAAGCGCGGGAAGCGATTGCGCGGCAATTTGCGCCGCAGCCTTCAGGGCCTCAGCAATCAGATCCGATTCCGAGGTAACTCGGGCCACAAGACCGGCGCGTTCGGCCTCTTGCGCGCCCATCATGCGGCCCGTCAGCACTAAATCCATCGCTTTCGCCTTCCCGACGGCGCGCGCGAGCCGTTGCGTTCCTCCAGCCCCTGGGATGACGCCAAGTTTTATTTCTGGCTGGCCAAAATTCGCTGTTTCCGCCGCAATGATAAAATCGCACATCATGGCCAGTTCACAGCCGCCGCCAAGCGCAAAGCCTGACACAGCGGCGATGATGGGCTTTCTTGTTCTTGAAACACTGTCCCAGCGCGCGATGAAATCCTGTAATAAGGCGTCTACAAACGACAAGGCGCGCATCTCTTTAATGTCTGCGCCCGCGGCAAAGGCTTTTTGGGACCCTGTGAGCACAATACAGCCTATGGAGGGATCGGCGTCAAAGGAGGAGAGGGCTGCGTCTAACTCGTCAATCAACTCTTTATTGAGAGCGTTTAGCGCCTCGGGTCGATTGAGCTGAATGAGAACAACGCGCTCAAAGGTTTCTATTTTCAGCGTATTGAAAGTCATAACGCCCTCGTCCTACCCCAGCCGGAACGCCAAGGATTTCTATGAGTGACGACACCCCAGCGCCGTCGCGATACAAGTGGTTGCCATAGCTACATAAGGTTTTTGAAAGAAGACGCCACAGGCAGCGGTCAAATATCAAAATCTCCACGCGCCTTTGGCCCATCCGCCATTTCCAGCGCGAGGGCGCTGGCGTAAATCTCGTCAAGCGTCACCCCGTCAAGATAGGTTAAGGCGCGCGCCTCTGCGGCGGCAAGCGTGGGATCCATCACACGATCCAGCAGGCAAGCGCCCTCCTGTGAGCCGTCGTCAACACGCAAGGCAATGCGCACGATTTCGCCAACGCAAATACGGCGCCGCTCACGCGCCAGCTCATATCCGCCAGCAGGCCCACGAATGCTTGTTAAGACGCCGGCGCGAACCATCGCCTGCAGCAGCGCTTCAAGTCGCCTTGGCGGTAAATCATAACGCGCAGCGATTTCTTTTGACGACACCGGCCGACCACGGGCGTGGATGGCGACATCAAGCACAGCAAGCAAAGCTAACCGTGCAGGACGACGTAAAAGTTTCATTTGAGAGTGAACCCGCCAAGACCTGTGGAGCCAAGACCTGTGGAGCCAAACCCATCCGCGCTGCGCGCTGTCTCATCAAGCGCATGATCGACGTCAACAAAAGACACCGCAATGACGGGCGCAACGACAAGCTGGGCAATGCGCATGCCCCGGGTAATTTCAAACGGCTGACTGCCATGATTAATCAAAATAACTTTAATTTCTCCCCGATAGTCACTGTCAATCGTGCCGGGCGCATTTAACACAGTGACGCCAAATTTCATGGCGAGACCGGAGCGCGGCCGCACTTGCGCTTCATAGCCCTCAGGCAAAGAAAGCGACACGCCTGTTGGAATGAGATCGCGCGCCCCTGGTTCAAGAATAAGCTTTTGTTCCTGCGCGAGCGCTGCGTAAAGATCCATCCCTGCTGAACCTGCCGTTGCATAGGCGGGCGCAGGCAAATCCGCGCCATGCGATAGGCGTCGCAATGAGACACGCATTAATTCACTCCCATCGCGTCACATTGATTGGCGATAAGGCCAATCAGACGATCTGCGAGCGCTGATTTTGTCATTTTATCCCAGCTCTCGACGCCCGCCGACGTTATAATATGAACGTCATTGGTCTCGCCGCCAAACACATCTGACGTCACGCCAACATCATTGGCGACAATCATATCGCAACCTTTTTTGATCAGCTTGTCGCGCGCAGCGCTAAGAAGATTTTGCGTTTCCGCAGCAAAGCCAACAACAAGCGCGGGGCGCTGTGGCGAGCTTGCAATCGTTGCGAGAATATCGGGGTTTTCAATGAGAGTTAAGGCAGGCGCTGACGAGGCGCCATTTTTTTTAATTTTTTGATCGACAGGCGCGACACGCCAATCTGCGACGGCCGCCACACCTATAAATATGTCAGCGGGTAAAGCAGCGATCGCCGCCGCGTGCATGTCGCGCGCGGATAAGACATGTATTGTCTGACAGCCTTCAGGATCGGGCAGCGTAACCGGACCTGAAATCAAGGTCACGCGCGCGCCGGCGGCAACTGCGGCACGCGCGATCGCATGACCTTGCTTGCCAGATGAACGATTAGCAATATAGCGCACGGGATCAATCGCTTCATGCGTTGGCCCTGATGTTACGACAACATGTTTTCCAGCAAGGGCGCGCGTCGTGTCGCACGATAATGCCGACTGAAATTTCTGTGGCAGCGGCAACTGCGTTTGATGCATTAACGCCGCTTCAATGGCGCTGACGATTTGCGCTGGTTCGCTCATCCGACCAGGACCATATTCTCCACAGGCCATATCTCCCGTATCAGGCCCGACAAATAGAGCGCCATAGTCCTTCAGCCGATCAATGTTTTCTTGCGTCGCAGGATGCGCCCACATGCGCAGATTCATTGATGGCGCGTAGAGCGTTCTTTTATCCGTCGCCAACAAAACTGTTGTCGCCAGATCATCGCATAAGCCTGTCGCCGCACGCGCAATAAGATTTGCCGTCGCCGGCGCCACAACAAGGAGATCGGCTGCGCGGGAGAGATGAATATGGCTGATTTCCTGCTCGGTTGTTGCAGAAAAAAGCTCGTCGTAAACAGGCGACTGCGTGAGGCTGGCAAAAGAAAGCGGCGTGACAAACTGCTTCGCCGCCGCCGTCATCACGACGCTGACGCCAGCGCCGCATTCTCGTAAGCGCCGGACAAGATCCAGCGACTTATAGGCTGCGATCCCACCGCCAACAATGAGCAAAATACGCTTCTGCTTTAGATTGTGCGCCTGCACATGGCTCACGACCCGATCCTCCCTTGGCGCGTGATTGGCATTCGCCGTCTTCACCGTCTATATGAGCACAACGGCTTTTATCATGGCTGAGTCAAGAACCAAACGCGCGAAAGGATCGGCAATGCCCGCGCAGATGTTTTAAAAACGCTGCGCCCTCACTGTCAGCGCGCAAAGATAATGGCAGACCTTGGAGCTGGCGCAGGATGTGATGCACAGGCCATGAGTATTTTGAAGAAATGACATTCTTGCGCTCACCTCTCTCAACGCCTGTCGTGCGTGAATTATCGCTCACTAATTTTAGATGCTATTCACAAGCCCATTGCGCGCTCAGCAGCAAGCTCGTTGTCTTGACGGGAGAAAATGGCGCAGGAAAAACCAATGCGCTTGAAGCCTTGTCAATGTTTTCGCTGGGACGCGGACTAAGACGCGCTGATCTTTCAGAATGCGCAAGGCATGAAGGCGCTGGCGGTTATGCCGTATCCATTAAACTTGCCGTTGACGAGGCCACAACACAACTGGGACATGGTCTTTCCGAGGATGGCGAGCGCCGCTTTCGCATTGACCGCGCGCCCATTCACTCAGCGCGCGCCTTTGCTGATCATTGTCGCATTTTATGGCTGACGCCTGCGATGGATGGCTTGTTTGCCGGCTCTGCTGGCGAGCGCCGTCGCTTTCTTGATCGCTTAGCGCTTGGCATTGACGCAGACCATGGTCAGCGCGTGAACAGATTTGAACGCGCGCTGCGCAATCGCAATAAACTACTTGAAGACGGTATTGCAGATCGACATTGGCTTGACGCCACGGAGCAAGAAATCGCCGCCCTTGGCGTTGCAATCGCTGCGGCGCGCAAGGAAACGGTCGCGCGCCTATCTGCAATCATTCAGGAGAGACAAAATGGGCCCTTTCCCTGGGCGCAGATATGCGTTGAAGGCGAAATTGACTCATTGCTCCAAGAGAGCTCGGCGCTTGTTGCAGAAGAGCTGTTTCGAGAGCGTCTCAGCGCTGGGCGTCGTCGCGACGCCGCAGCCGGACGCACGCTGACCGGCCCTCAGACCAGCGATTTTGTCGTTCATCACGGCCCCAAAGGCGCCGCCGCGCGTGATTGCTCAACCGGTGAGCAAAAGGCGCTGCTGGTTGGCTTGACGCTTGCGCATGCGCGACTGGTCGCCGCTATGACGGAAAAGACGCCCTTACTGCTTCTTGACGAAGTCGCGGCGCATTTTGATCCAAAACGTCGTGAGGCGCTTTTTTGCGAATTGGAAACGCTTGGCGGACAGGTTTGGATGACGGGCGCCGACCCGGCGCTTTTTGCCTCACTTGAAAGTCGCGCCGACGTGCTGAAAGTCGTCGCCGGCCAAATCATGCAAGACTGAACAAGACGCTTGAAATTGCTGCAGCTTCGATTGATGTAGAAAATGTGAAAGATCCGCGCTTTTCATCCCTTTGCGCGCTGATCCGGGTTATGATGAGGCAACGAATCATAAAAATATAAAATACCTCAAAATCTGCAGGAAAAATGACCGACACCGACAAGATGATTAGCGACCCAGCGGAATATGGCGCTGAGTCCATCAAGGTTCTTCGCGGCCTCGACGCCGTGCGCAAACGTCCTGGCATGTATATCGGCGATACGGATGACGGCACCGGCCTTCATCACATGGTGTATGAAGTTGTCGACAACGCCATAGACGAAGCGCTCGCTGGACACGCGACGCTGGTCACTGTCACGCTAAACGCCGACGGCTCTGTCTCTGTTACCGACAATGGACGCGGCATCCCAACCGACATTCATCATGAAGAGGGCGTTTCGGCTGCCGAAGTCATCATGACGCAGCTACACGCCGGCGGTAAATTTGATCAAAACTCCTATAAGGTTTCTGGCGGCCTGCATGGCGTTGGCGTCTCTGTCGTGAACGCTTTGTCCGTGTGGTTAAAGTTGCGCATCTGGCGCAACAATAAAGAACACGCCATGACCTTTTCAAATGGCGACGCTGTTTCCAAACTTGCTGTCGTTGCCGACGCGCCGATCGAAGACGGCGTCGTCAAGCGCGGCACGGAAGTCACTTTTTTGCCGTCGCCGCAAACTTTCACGATGATTGACTTTGACTATGCGACAATCGAACATCGGTTGCGCGAACTCGCCTTTCTAAATTCCGGCGTCCGCATTGTGCTCACCGACGCGCGTCACGCAGAGATTAAGCGCGAAGAGCTCTACTACGATGGCGGTCTGGAGGCTTTCGTGCGTTGGCTCGATCGCGCGAAATCGCCGCTCGTCTCAACGCCCATTCTGATCACAGGCAAAAGAGAACAGATCGCCGTTGAAGTCGCCTTATGGTGGAATGACAGCTATCATGAAAATGTTCTCGCCTTCACAAATAATATTCCCCAGCGCGACGGCGGCACGCATCTTGCCGGCTTCCGCGCCGCGCTGACGCGTCAGATTACGGGATATGCCGAAAGCTCTGGCCTGACCAAACGCGAAAAATTTGATCTCTCGGGCGACGATTGCCGTGAGGGCTTAACCTGCGTGCTGTCGGTAAAAGTGCCAGATCCAAAATTTTCATCCCAGACAAAAGACAAGCTCGTATCCTCTGAAGTGCGTCCGGCGGTAGAAAATATCGTCAATGAAATCCTTGGCCAATGGCTTGAGGAGCATCCTTCTGACGCTAAAAACATTGTCTCAAAAGTTGTCGAAGCCGCAGCGGCGCGCGAAGCGGCGCGTAAAGCGCGTGAACTGACAAGACGCAAAGGCGCGCTTGATGTCGCTAATCTGCCAGGAAAATTAGCCGACTGTCAGGAGCGCGATCCTGCTAAATCTGAACTCTTCATTGTTGAGGGCGACTCTGCTGGCGGCACCGCCAAGCAAGGACGCGATCGCGCCTTCCAGGCAGTGTTGCCGTTGCGTGGTAAAATATTGAATGTCGAGCGCGCGCGTTTTGACAAAATGCTATCGTCTGAACAGATCGGCACCTTGATTACGGCGCTTGGCACAGGCGTTGGCCGCGATGAATTTAATGCCGATAAATTACGCTATCATAAAATCATCATCATGACGGACGCCGATGTTGACGGCGCGCATATTCGTACGCTGATCCTTACCTTCTTTTATCGGCAAATGCCGGAATTGATTGATCGCGGGCATGTTTTTATTGCGCAGGCGCCCCTCTATAAAGTGACAAAAAATAAATCGACGCAATATCTGAAAGATGAACGTGCGCTTGAGGATTATCTCATTGAGAGTTTGCTTGACGGCGCTGTCCTGCGCTCAGGCAGCGACGATCGCGCTGGCGCCGATCTGCGCCAGGTTTTAGAAGACGCCCGCGCCTTTCGCACCATTATGGCAAGCCTGCACTCGCGATATGATCGCAATATTGTCGAACAAGCCGCAATGGCTGGCGCATTGAAAGCTGATTATGACGAGGATGAAGCCGCGCGCCTTGCGACTGAAGTGGCGCGTCGTCTTGACGCCATTGCCGAAGAGACAGAACGCGGCTGGACTGGCGAGACGCATGAGGGCGGTTTTGTTTTTAAACGAACCCTGCGCGGCGTAACGCAGAACATGACATTAGACGCCGCAATGCTCAAATCGAGCGAAGCAAGAAAACTTGATGAACGGGCTGAAAATTTACGCGAGATTTTCATGACGCCCGCGACGCTTGTGCGACGGGGAGACGAGGCTGCTCTGTCTGGACCGATCGCCCTTTATGAGGCCATGAACGCCATCGGACGCAAGGGTCTTGCCATTCAGCGCTACAAAGGTCTTGGCGAAATGAACGCCGAGCAGCTTTGGGAGACAACCCTGGATCGCAACGCCCGTTCCCTGCTGCAAGTAAGAGTGAAGGAAGCGGCTGAAGCAGACGATATTTTCGTCAAGCTCATGGGCGATGTTGTTGAACCTCGTCGTGAATTCATCCAGGAAAACGCGCTTAACGTCGCCAATCTCGACGTTTAGGCGAGATGTCGTCACACTCATGCGCGCGTGTGCTGGTCTGCGTTGGCCCACAGTGCAATCGCAACAATGGCGGGCGACAATTATTGAGCGACCTGCAAAGGCTTGTTGAGGCGCGCTTTGCGTCGCAGCAGCAAGAAACGAAGATCGCCATCACAACGCGAGAGTGCCTGAGACTGTGCTCAAATAAGCCTGTAATGAGAGTGGAGCCCTGCGGCGACATTTATGACGCGGATCAGCTGGAGGCGCTGTTGCGGGATCTGAGCCTGACGATTGACGAGGCTCAAACAGGCTCCACGCCAGAAACTTCCCCGCCCGATCATGCGCCGCGCTGAATTTTTTCTGCTTTCATGCAATAAATGCGCATGGCTGCAATGATTCGTAACGCCTTCGACCCTGGCTTTGGTGTCTATGTCCATTGGCCCTTCTGCCTGTCGAAATGTCCCTATTGTGATTTTAACAGTCACGTCCGGCGCGGCGATGTCGACGAGGAGCGCTTTGTTGAAGCCTTCGGCGTTGAGCTTGCGCATCGCGCGGCCATGTCGCGCGGACGCGACGTGCGTTCTGTTTTCTTTGGCGGCGGCACGCCCTCTTTAATGTCGCCCTCAACGGTCGCCGCCATCCTTGAACAGATCGCAAGCAACTGGACGATTGCGCGCGACGCGGAAATTACGCTTGAAGCCAATCCAACCAGCGTGGAAGCCTCTCGTTTCCGGGGCTTTAAATCAGCAGGCATCAACCGCGTGTCGCTTGGCGTTCAGGCGTTAAACGACATTGACCTGAGAGAACTGGGCCGTCAGCATTCCGTTGCTGAAGCCTTGATGGCCGTCGACATCGCCAATTCTGTATTCGATCGCACCTCTTTCGACCTCATTTATGGCCGTGCGCAACAAACGCCCGCCGCCTGGCGGAAAGAGCTTGAGTTGGCGCTGACGCGACAACCCGAACATGTATCTTTGTATCAGCTCACCATTGAGCCTGACACGATGTTTGAGCGCATGGTGAAGGCTGGTAAAATGTCTGTGCCTGATGCAGACGCGCAGCGCGCTTTGTGGGATGTGACGCAGGAAGTCACAAATCGCTTTGGCTTGCCGGCTTATGAAGTCTCAAATCATGCGCGTCCTGGCGCGGAGTGTCGACATAATCTGATTTACTGGCGCTATGGCGAATATGCCGGCGTCGGCCCTGGCGCGCATGGACGTCTTGTGACGGCGCGCGGCAGACGCGCGCAGTCGACAGAACGCCATCCAGAAATGTGGCTGACATGCGTGGAAACAGAAGGCCACGGCCTTGTCGAAGATGAGCTCCTCAATACAGAACAGGAAGGCGACGAATTCCTCCTAATGGGACTTCGGCTGCGCGAGGGCATCGATCCGCAAAGATTTTTTCTCCTCACTGGAAAAAAACTCTCTCCATCGCGCATAAGCGAGCTCATCGGCGACGGGCTTGTTGAAGTGACAAGAGACAATCGTCTGCGTGTGAGTTCTGAAGGCTTTCCTGTGCTTGACGCCGTTGTTGCAGATCTTGCCGCTTAAGTCTCACGCAAGCTGGCAGTTTCTCGCGACGACACAACTGTCACACCATTAGCCTTGACGCATCAAGAGGCGTCCTTGTCGAAAAATAATGCAAATGAGAGGATGTTGTGAGCGCAAGCGCCGCACACCAAGCCTTGCAATTCACGCTGCAAGTCTTCACACTCAATCATCATCATCTGGGAGGACGCAAATGACACGAGCGCGAAAATTAATCATGACAGGTTGCGCGACGTTGACGCTGCTCGCCAGTCTTGCCGCAGTAACGCCGGCGCAAGCCTGGTATCGCGGCGGATGGGGCGGCGGATGGGGATATCGCGGCGGCTATTATGGCGGTGGATGGGGCTATCCACGCTACGGCTATGGCGGCGCAGGACTAGCTGGCGCAGCGATTGGGGCTGCGGTCGTTGGCGCGGCAATCGCAAACTCCAACCAATGCTATCATCATTACCCACGCTATGATCAGTGGGGTAATTTCATCGGCTACACCACAGGCGCCGGCCCCTGCTATTGAGACATTGAGAGTAAGGAAAAAATCATGACGCCACACTCGTTACATTCTTTGTTGCTGCGCGCGTCGATGGCGCTTGCGCTGGGGCTTACTTGTTTGCCTGCCTATGCGCATGATGCAGAAAGCGGCGCTGAACATGCTGGAAAAAAATCAGCCATTCGTCCTGTTCCAGGCTTGAAAGGCTGCCTGCATCACATCGCGCATTATGATGAGTCTGGAAATTTTCTGGGCTATCGGACGGTAAAAGGACCTTGTCACTAAACAGTTGCTATTCTCCCATCGCCTGATCACCCAATTATGATCAGGCGATGGGCGCGTTGAAAAAATTCCTTGAGGCGCTGTGATCCAAAATATTTAATGATCACTTGACTGTCTCGCGCATAGCAAGCGTCAACTTTTCGCCCCTCATATCTTTCCGTCCCAAAAGCTCGCGCAAAACATCATTGTCATGTGGAACTTTTATGCCAAAGCGCACGCTTCTTTCACTAGATGACCTAAAAGAGGCCAAACTTCTTTCGCCAGATGATGCGCAAAAACTAAATACGGTTGCACAGCGCTATAGCATTGCTGTGACGCCTGAAGTCGTCGCCCTGCTGAGCGACGCCGCCGCTCATGATCCAATCGCGCGCCAATTTCTGCCTGATGAACAGGAATTGCAGATAAAGCCGCAAGAATTAGCAGATCCAATTGGCGATGATGCGCATAGCCCCATTGCAGGCCTTGTTCATCGTTATGATGATCGGGTTTTGCTGAAGCTATTAACCGTGTGTCCCGTCTATTGCCGCTTCTGTTTCCGACGCGAGACTGTTGGACGCGGAAAAGGCGATTTATTGACGTTAGCGGAGATTGACGCGGCGCTCGATTATATTGCGCAACAGTCGCAGATTTCTGAGGTCATCTTGACGGGCGGCGATCCGATGATCCTCTCGCCGCATCGCATTGCGCATCTGACAAAAAAACTGGCGCAGATCTCTCATGTAGAAGTTTTGCGCGTTCATACGCGCACGCCAACAACTGCGCCTGAACGCGTCACACATGAATGGCTTGAGGCGCTGACGGCAAGCAATAAGGCGATTTTTCTTGCCCTTCACGTCAATCACGTCAGCGAATTAACAGCCAACGCCCGCCAGTCGATCGCACGGATCAGAAAAGCTGACATTGCCCTTCTATCGCAAACCGTTCTCTTGCGCGGCGTCAATGATGACGTTGAGACGCTTATCCGTCTCATGCGCGCCCTCAAGGCCTTGCAGGTGAAGCCCTATTATCTCCATCATCCAGACCTTGCGCCGGGCACGTCGCATTTTCGCCTCAGCCTCACTCAGGGTCAAAAAATCTACGCCGAAATGTCTCAACGCCTGACAGGCCTCGCGCTTCCCGCCTATGTTCTGGATCTGCCAGGAGGCCATGGCAAAATACGCATCTCAAAAGAGACGGTGGAAGAAGAACGTGTCGGCCTCTGGCGGATTAAGGATCGATACGGTCGCACGCATGCCTATCAAGACGATGTCTGATAAGAGGCAAAGCGCCCTAAGAATGACGCGATTGAGAGCGATGTTAAGAGACGGCTTTTTATGGAGATTTTTAAACGTGCGCGCCTTCACGCTTTTACTTGCCCTATGCTTCGTTGTCTTTGCGGCGCAACTTAGTCTTGGCGATGAAACAGGGCTCACCGTCGATCAAATTAATTTAAAACTTGATCGCAGCCGCGTCACGCTGGACGAGGCGCATAAAACGCTTGAAGACCCAAATCTGCCCGATCAAAGTCTTAGAAAATTACGCGAGCGCATTGATCCACTGCGCGTGGAGTTGGAAAAAAATATCGACTGGCTGACGCCGCGCCTGGCCGCTGTCGACGCGCGCTTGAAAGAACTGGCGCCTGTGGCAAAACCAGCAGATCTACAAAATAAGCCGCCAGAACCACCCCCTGAGTCTCCCCCAAAAACACAAGCAGTCAAACCAACGCCTGCGCCTGCTTTAGCGCCAACAGGCAAAAACGATCGATCCTTCCTCTCGCCAAGCGTGCAAAATCGCGCGACGCAACAGCCGCGCTCTAACGCAGCGCCTGACGTTGCGCCGGCGCTGCCGTCCGCAGAAGCTTTGGTCAGCGCTGATCTCATTGAACAGCGCAAAATATTTGATGCAACGGACGCCACATTGAAGCGTGCACGCGTGATGTTGCTTGAAACAAAACAAATCTCCGTCACCATCGTGGCGCGCATGCGCGATTTATTCACCAAATCGCTTTTTTTACGAACGGATGGTTTCTTCTCGCCTAATCTATGGCGCGCCGCGCTTGCTGACGCGCCCTGGGTCTATGATCAGGCGCTGGCCTTCATGCAAGATCAGCGCGCGAATTTCATGTCGCGTCTGCAAGGAAAGAATGTTGAATTTTTATCAAGCGTTGCAAGCATCCTGCTAGCGATCCCGCCTGCCTTACTGCTGTCAAGACGCATTCTCAGACGTAAAGATTCAAATGGCGTCCCATCTAAAACCAGGCGCGCCGCCGTCGCCGGCTGGACGGCGCTTGTCGCCGCCGCCACGCCCGTCGCCGCAGCGCTGGCCCTGGGTTACGCGCTTAAATATTTTGATCTTCTTGATCCAGCTGTCGAGCCCATTTGGGAGACGCTCTTTGACAGCGTCGCGCGCATTGCATTCATACACGCCATCGCCATTGGCGTTTTCGCGCCGCTGCATCCCAAATGGCGCCTCATTGATCCTGACGATCGACGGGCGCGCGTTTATGTGCGCCTGTTAACCTGCGCCGCGCTGATTATCTCAACGACAAGAATAATCGAACAAATTGAAGCCATCGTCCAAGCCAGCGTTCAAACCGTCATCATCACACGCGGCATTGGCGTTATGCTCATCTCTATTTTAATTTCCTATCCTTTGCTCAGACTTCCCTCCGGCCAAGCTGCGGATCAGCAATTAGGGCATATGAGTTATGAGGGTCGAGATTGGATTGCGCTTGGGCGCTTTATCAGCATCTTTGCACTCATTGTTATTTTTACCTGTTGCGGCTTAGGCTATGTAACATTTGCAAATTTTCTCATCCTTCAAACCGGATGGATTGGCGCAGTCGCCTTCATTCTTTATGTGACGACAACGCTGGCGGCCAGCGGCGCAGAGACAGCCCTTTCCCCCAATAATTTTTTTGGTCGCAATCTCACGCGCGGCCTTGGCGTGCGACATGATCAACTCGCGCCATTTGGCGTGTTGTGCGGCGGCGTGCTGACTGTGATTGCCTGTTTTATCGCTGTGCTGCTTGTCTTGGCGCCATGGGGATATCAATCAAATGATTTTCTTGCCAATTTCGTCGCTGCTTTTTTTGCGCTTAAAATTGGCGATGTCACCATATCGCCCTCAGGCGTCGGCGGCGCCATCTGTGTCTTTGCAGGCTTTCTCATCGCCACTCAGGCAATAAGACGATGGCTCGACACACGCCTGTTGCCGTTAACACGGCTGGATAAAGGCTTTAAAAACTCCATCAGCGCCACGCTCGGCTATATTGGCTTCATTGTCGCAGCAGCAATGGCCCTGTCTTATGTGGGCATTGGTTTTGATAAACTCGCAATTGTTGCCGGCGCGCTGTCGGTCGGCATTGGTTTTGGCCTACAATCTATCGTCAATAATTTTGTCTCCGGCCTCATTTTACTTTGGGAGCGGGCTATTCGCGTTGGCGATTGGGTCGTTCTTGGCGATGAACAAGGCTATGTTCGGCGCATTAATGTGCGCTCAACAGAAATTGAAACCTTTGATCGCGCGACGATGATTGTTCCAAATTCCAATCTCGTGACCGGCGTTGTTAAAAACTGGCTCCGCGGCGATAGAATTGGACGCATTAAAATTGCGCTGGCGCCCAGCGCCGCGACAAACCCAGAAACCGTGCGCGATATTATGTTGGCCGCCGCCCGGGCGCAGGACAATGTTTTGCGTGTGCCGGCGCCGCAAGTCATGTTGCTTGGCATGGAGCCAACAAGCTTTAAGTTTGAACTTTGGTGTTATGTCGAGGATGTCGAAAAATCCTCGCGGGTGCGCAGCGATCTGCATTTTGATCTCTATCGGCGCTTGAAAGAAGCTGGCGTAGACATCGCCGCCGCCGCAACCCCGGCGCCCACAACAATCTTGCAGATACCAGATCTTGATAAGCTTGCCGCAGTCGCAGCGAGCGCCCTTACGCTTGGCTCAGCATATTCAGATCAAGACACAGCTGCTGACGCCGCGCCCCAACAAGCAAGCGACGCCGCCGTTGAGATATTAACGCCTGCGCCGCAAACAGCGACTGAAGAATAATATCTCACCTGTAAGAGTTTATTTTATTCCCCCTCTATAAGGCGCATGCTAAGGGGAGAATTTCCGCCCTCTCCTAGGAATGTGCCTTGCGCCATGTCTGACGTCATCACGCGTTTTGCTCCCTCTCCAACCGGCTTTCTTCATATTGGCGGCGCGCGCACAGCGCTGTTCAATTGGCTTTATGCGAAACGTCATGGCGGCAAGATGTTGCTGCGCATCGAAGACACAGATCGCGAACGCTCAACACAAGCCGCGATCAGCGCAATTATTGACGGCATGAAATGGCTTGATCTCGACTGGGACGGCGAGATTATCTATCAATTTTCGCGCGCCGCGCGACATCAGGAAGTTGCAAGAGACTTGCTGGCGAAAGGCAAAGCCTATCCATGTTACGCCTCACAAAGCGAACTCGATCAGATGCGCGAAATTGCGCGCGCGGAAAAACGCCCGCCCCGCTATGACGGTCGCTGGCGCGACCGCGATCCAAGCGAGGCGCCGCCCAATGTCGCGCCTGTCATCCGTCTCAAAGCGCCTTTGGAAGGCGAAACGATTATCAATGACGCCGTGCAAGGACGCGTCGTCTTCCCCAATAAGGATATTGACGATTTTGTGCTGCTGCGCTCGGACGGCACGCCAACCTATATGCTGGCTGTTGTTGTGGACGATCATGATATGGGCGTTACAAATATTATCCGCGGCGATGATCATCTCACCAATGCCGCGCGCCAGACGCATATTTACCAAGCGCTCGATTGGCAAACGCCCGCCTTTGCCCATATTCCCCTTATTCATGGGGCTGACGGCGCCAAACTTTCTAAAAGACATGGCGCGCTTGGCGTCGACGCCTATCGTGAGATGGGATATTTGCCGCAGGCGCTGCGCAACTATTTGGTCAGGCTTGGATGGAGTCAGGGCGACAAAGAGTTTTTTAGCCTTAATGAGATGATTGAGGCCTTTGATCTTTCACAAGTGCATCGCTCGCCGGCACGATTTGATTTCGCAAAACTTGAAAATATGAATGGCCATTATCTTCGCGATAGCGATGATGAGGCGCTGCTTAAGACGCTAATTGACACATTGCCCTATCTGCCAAACGGTCCGGCGCTCTTGCAGGCGCTTGATGAGAATAAGCGCCAACAACTGCGCGCGGCCTTGCCTGGATTAAAAGCGCGAGCCAAGACGCTCAATGAATTGATCGATGGCGCCAGTTTTATTTTTACGCCGCGTCCGCTGCCGCTTGATGAAAAAGCCGCTCAGATCCTGTCCGCGCAGGCGCGTGCGCGATTAGGCGCGCTGGCGCCAAAACTCGCTGAGCTGCCGCAATGGTCGGCGAGCGCCACAGAAGCGGTTGTGCGTGAGGTCGCTCTTGCGCTTAACGTCAAGCTTGGGGATCTCGCGCAACCCATTCGCGCCGCGCTCACCGGCCGCGCCACCTCGCCCGGCATTTTCGATGTGCTGGAGATCCTTGGACGCGATGAAAGCCTTGCTCGGATCAAAGATCAATCAGAGACAGGCGCTGCTTAAAATTTTGTCGCGCACAGGCATGCATGCGCCCAGCAGACAGGCGAACAGCAAACTTTGTCGGCTTGACAGAGCCTGCGGTTAATATAGCTTTTGTGCAGCGCACAAGAGGCTTCTTCACGGGGC
>Ga0007862_1000237_pt1 | contig 17986 bp, 9 predicted proteins | sample CryBogCBH20Aug07_FD_71206 | JGI IMG/M metagenome (GOLD analysis project Ga0007862, IMG submission 71206) | Freshwater microbial communities from Crystal Bog, Wisconsin, USA - CBH20Aug07 | ecosystem: Environmental > Aquatic > Freshwater > Lake | place: Crystal Bog, Wisconsin, USA | collected... | reverse complement strand
TCCCGCCGGATCTGGATCAGAAGGTGGTGTAGGTCCAGGAATAACTGTAACCGACTGTATGTTCTGTGTAGATGAAGTAGTCGTGGTTGTCTGCTGAGTGACTTCTTTAACTGACAGAGTCGCTTCTGTGGCATTAAGGATAGTCGCACCCTTAGTCACTGAGATGTTAGAAGCATAGAATGTACCGTCACCTTGAGTGCTAATTGCGTTTGATCCGGTAACAAGATTTGGCACATCTACGATCTTCATCTCAAGCGTGGTCGCTTTAAATGTATTTGGTGGAATAGTAAACATTCCATAGATAGAACCGGTAGAGTCAGTATAGAATCCGGTCTTTTGATAGCCAGGAATTGTAGAAGCGCTGGTTGCGATCTGAGTGCCGCCATATAATTTATAGAGCGTAGCGTATGTTGAGTCCATCTGCTGGAACCAAGCATTTACGTCTTGGTTATTCATGAAGATGTACACGCGAGTATTAGGCTTTAAGCCGTGGCATGTTACTCTGACGTTGATAGACTTTACATAAGGCAAGATAGAGACGTCAGTTACATTCTCGCCGAGATTGTACTGGTTAGTAGATGTTGATACATTGAGCTGCTGACCCTGTCTCTGGTTATTTACCGTTGTAGTAGTTGTCTGCTGCTGCTGAGTGGTATTGATGATGTTGCCATAAGCATCTGTGACCGAGCTCGTAGATGCAGCGCCTAAGCTTGTAGAAGTCTTACTGGTAGTGTTCCAAGCACCCCACTGACTGCCAAAAGCAGAAGCACCTAGGTTAACCCAGTTAGAAGCTAGATCTATATTGGTAACAACATCTGGACCTTTGTTGAGGTCTGGCATAGTGCTACCTGGAGGATCAAAGGTAATATCACCTTTCCAAGTATAGATGTTTCCATCGATGCAGTTTCTGTACTTAGTAGCATAGCCCTGCTTTATGTAAGCAGCTTCGTTGTAGCTCAAGAGAACCATATTGCCTTTCTTTACGACATTGGTGCTCTGCGCTGAGTTGAACTTCATAGGTCTATTGAAGTAGTTAAACTGAGGACGAAGTTCAGTCTTTGCTTGATCGATCGCGATATTGTAGTTTGGATCGATAGTATTGCCGATGTCGTGGCCAGCAAATGAGTCGACCAAGATACCATTCTGGAATCTATTCTGACCGGTCGTACCTGAGCGAACAAGAGTATCTTTGGCGCTTGTCTCAAGAAGAGAAAGCGATGTATAGTACTCGAGATTGTCGATCTTATTAGAGAGGACGTTGATGTCCTTCATAGTATAACGCTTGTTCTGAGTTATACTATTAGTCACAGCATAGTCGTATCTGTTATATGTCTTAGCATCCGGAGTAGACAATGAGGGATACGGAGGAACTGTAACTAGACCGAGTGTCATAGCTCCAGACTGATCGGCCGGAGGAATTGGGAAGTTAGAAGCCGTACCTTCTAGAACTGCTAGAGTTCCATCTGTTCTGATAATTGCTTTATCGATACGACCGAGATAGTGTTGGACATCTGTCTGCATGTTGCTGTCTGGCGATGGGAGATATGTCTCACCATAGGGAGCAGAGAAAGTTAGCGTGCTAGCTGGGTTTGCGGTAGCAGTTGTTGTCCAGTTAGTCGAGTTAGCAGAAGCGGTTGCCGTATTTGTAGCGTATGGACGGAAGTCGATCGAGTCTCTTAGATCAAAGACCGAGCCGTCCTGTGCGGTGAACTGTGGAATCTGCTGGATAGTAATGGCACTTGTGTTTGCAGTGTTGGCATCTACTGGATAAGAGTTACCATTGAAGAATCCAACACCTGCAGTTGTTACAAATGTAAACACGTCCATGTCAACTACTATTCTAGAATTTGCAGTTAGCAGGCCTGAGTTGAGAACTGAGATCGAAGCTAGATCGTAGTAGCTGTCGCGCTGACCGTTGTCAAAGTTGAACGATGATAGGTAGTTCACACCTGAGTTTGAATATGAACCGGCATTGATGTAGATAGCGTTGATCTTATTAACGTCTGGGAAGCCGAGAGAGAATGGACCGGTTGTGCCGGCGCTAGCGCAGTTGATGACAACGTAGGTGCTCTTGTTGATCTTCTTCTGGATCGGAACGGTAGAAGATCTTAGAACATCGTAGTAGCCGACTGCTTGGAAAGCCGCGTTGACTGTCTCACCGAGAGTGTAAGTCGCGCTAGTTGTAGTAGCGGTGATAGATCTAGTTATAGTTCCATTGGTCTTTGAGAAGTCGATTGGAACACCAGTTGGGAAAGATTTCTGGTGAACGTTGGCAGAAGCGCTGAATGTGTTCGCGTAAGGAACTCTGACCTGCAAGAACGTGTTGTTTGCGATGAAAGAGATCTCTTTCTTTACCGAGTTAAAGTAGATCCAGTCGCCTACCATATACTCAGATAAGAACGAAGTAGAAGTACCAACAACGTTAGAAGATCCAACGTTAGAAGATGTAGTCGTCACCGCGACAGTTCCACTCTTAGCATAGGTAAAGCCATCTGATGATGGGATAACTAAGAATGGATATGTCGAAGATCCGGTAAGTGTTCCGGTGTGGTCCATAACTTCAGTGGCGGTACCATGAAGTGTTGGAAGAGATAAGGTCATAGTAGCAGTAGATGAGCTTACGTTCGCGAACGATGAGTTGCTTCTCGCTCTGTAAACATAGCTGATGTTATTGAATCCATCTACCTTGATCGCTTTCTGACCAATCGGATAGATCATGTTTGTGTACTTACCCTGCTGTAGGGTAGTTACATATGTGTTTGACTGAGCGTTGTATGTCTGTACAACGTCGGCAACTCCTAGCATAGAGCTTCCGTTGTAAGAGATGACGCTTTGAACCGCAGAGAAGTTGTATCCCGGAAGCATCTGGATGTTGAAGAGATAGAGTCTGTATTGACCTGTCCAAGAACCGATAGTTCCAGAATCATAGACCATACCGCGGGCGTATGCTGTACCAATTTTAGTAGATGATGAGTAGCCTGAGAGGAACGTACCGCCGTATAGAGCATTCTTAGCTACACTGTGTAGCTCGAGCTTTACGATACTGTCACCTGTATCAAATTCACCGCAGTAGTCATTAACAAAGATGTAGTTACCAAAGTTAGCGCTCACTACTTGACCGGTTAACGTCTCGTAGTCAGTGCCTTTTCTTAGGTCTACTTTGTTGTTATTAACGAACTCGACTCTATAACCCTCGACGTAGCCTAGGCCTCGAGAAGAGACTAAGTTATTGTATGTGGCTACGTTTGCATCGGTAGAAGGCTTTGACTCGGTAGAGAGAACGAATGGATAGACAACGTAGTTGCCGTTGGTCTCATATGTTCTTCTTGCAAGTTCACTGCCGAGAGCTGCGAGTTGCGGGGTATTCTTGATTGAAACTGGCTTGCCAAACTTAAAGTCGCAGAGCGAGAAGAAGCTAGTTGTGTTGGCGAGTGTTGAGGTTGTTCTCGTAACTAGTGTAGGTACTAGCTGGAGACGATGCGCGCCTGGAGCTGTGTAGTTAGGAGAACCGGCTGCGTTGTCGTATAAGCTTGAGTCTGCTTCAGGAGTAACAATGTTCTCAACTGCGTCAAAACCTACAGAGATATTATCTGGAGAATTGCTGTACTTACTGATGATAATTGTCTGAGGCTCGACTGTAATGAAGAAGCCTTTCTTAAAGATAGTACCAGCAGTAGTTGTGAAGGCATAACCTATACCTGTAGAGTTGGTCACAGTCGCCACAGTTACGTTACCAACAGCGACGTTGGCTACGGTAGCGATAGCTAAGTTCTCACCGTTGGCAAAAACTGGCTGAGGAGCGCCGTTTGGATAGTTAACAGTGTTGAGATACTTGATGTAGAGAGTATTGAGGTCTGGATCCTGTGACTGATAACCTGCAACCGTGTTTACGATGGTAGCCTTTAGACCATTTGCGTTGGTAACTGTTTTACCAATGAAGTCGGTGATTGTAAAGGCGTAGTTGTTTGAGTAGTTATCGTTGATCTTAACGTAGGAGTAGTTGTCATCGAACGTAAATGAGCAACCTTCAGTGACTGAGCCATCTTTGAACACGAACCTACCGAACTTATCGATCTGGTCCTGCATAATAGTCTGCATCTGGTTTAGCTCTCTTGTCTGAAGAGCTACGCCTGGACGATATAAGATTCTGTAGAAGTTCTTATTTACATTATAGTCGTCAAAGTACGGACTGCGAGATAGGTCTGTCTGAAGAGCCATATTTTCCTCTAAAACTTAATAACGATTTGAACTGTCTCTTTCGAGGTGTTCGATAGTTGGAACGGAGAAGAGATGTTCTCCAGATAAGTAACTTCCCCAGTATTTATAACTAAGTCTGGATACTGGATGATATTACCAATAACGTTACACTTACCTGTTGATCCGGTAATTGATCCGGTAACGTTTCCACTTAGAGATCCAGAGCTAAATAGACCACTTCCGCCTATGTCACTTAATACTAGAACATTATAGGCATTGGAGATAGTAGCACCCACATTCAAATTATTTATAATGGTCTGCGTGGCGGAGAAAGCACCGTTGACCGAAGTAATTCTAAGATAAGTACTGTTTGCAAAAGTTAAGATTCCAGTTGCGGTATTGACTGAGTTTCTAACGATGTCTCCGGCTGAGAAACTACCATTAGCAGATGTATAGACTACATCTTGCTCATTGTTATTGCTGATGATCATGCCGGTAGCGTTTGAGTAGGCTTGAGTTACTCTCTCAAACTGCTGGAAAGGCGCTGAGTTAGATGTTAGCGGGAATCTAAGAGTCTGGTTGAAGTTAGTACCAAAGGTGTTGCTGACATCGATCGTGCCGTTTGCAATCAATATTGAAGTGACGTTTGCATAGGCATTTGTAACTGGATCATAGAGAGTATCACCTACTGCAAACCTGCCATAGACATTGGCTAGCAGCAGCTGAGTGTTGCTGTTAGTCGCTACGATGGTTGCATTTGCTCCACTGGTAATTTCGCTTACGGTCTCAACGGCATTCCCCTTTGTAAAGTAGACGACGTTTGAAGTTGCGACGTTTGCGGTAGTTCTAGAAGTTAGACCTAAGATATTATCATTAGATGAAGCGCCGTTGGCGAACTTAAGGTTAGCTGAGAATGTTCCCTGAACTTCTTTGATTTCAATGTAGCTGCTGTTTGCATAGACAATTTTACCAACGGCACCTGAGTTTGCCTGTAGGATATACTCGTTTGTGCTGAACCCGGAGCCACTAACTGTATTGATCGAGAGTCTAGCGCGATCAAAGCTACCTAAGTTCACGGTAATGTTGTTATACACTGGATTCTTGATTATACCGATTCTGCGATAAGTCCCATATACTGGGAACTTATAGCCTTCATTGAGACCATTTGCAAAAGTCATCGTGATGCCGGCATATCTAGCGCCGAGCTCGGAGTAAGGTTCCGAACCGTGACCAGTCACCGGAGAGACAACGCCATAGACACTCGCGCCATTTCCATAGAAGCTATTTGAGGTGATGGTTATGTTTGCGTATGTGTAACCACTTCCAGGATTTAGAACTGTCACCGCTGTGAGAGCTCCGGTAGAAGTATTTGAGGTATCGACGGTCGCATAAGCTAGAGCGTTCGCTCCGTCTCCTAAAATATTAACTGTCGGGGAGATGACGTACTCGGTCAACTGGTTAGGAGTGGTGAAGTATGAGAGTACGTTTGCCGAGCCTAGGATATTGCCATTTGTATCGCGAGTATTTACTGGAATACCTGAGATAAATGTACCGAGTGGATTGCTAATAGTGATGTTTGGATAGCTGGTCACCGAGGTTATGTTTGCTCTCTGTAAGCTAGATTCACCTCTGAGGTAGTAAGAAGTGCTGAAGCTTCCACCGGTAACGCTCGACAAAACTACAGTAGATGTATTTGAATAAGAAACGATGCCGGAAACACCCTGAGAGGTGTTACTCGCATCAACCATGTCTACCTTTTCACCCGTCGTGTAGTTTATTGAGAGGTTTGTCTTGTTTGAATAGCCAAGGATGACGCCGTAGATATTTGTGTTTGATATAAGACCATTCGCGGTAGTGAGGGTGATCGATGACGGCTCAAACGCATAAGGTAAGTTGTAAATAACATTTGCAACTGCAGATGAGCTAAACGCATTGTCGGTAACGATCACGCTGCTGTTGACGGCAGTTACCCTGCGAATGTTGTTATTAGCGTTCCCGCCGACTCTTATGTAGTCGTTAACTGAGAAGTCAGTTGTAAATGCAGTCTGAGCTGTGTTTGTAGAAGTAACGTAGTTATTGCCGGCTGTGATATTAACGGTGCCGCTCTTTATAGTTCCACTCTGACTTGCATTGTAGACTGCATAGCCGAGTGAGAAAGCATTAACACCGGCAGGTCTAGTTACTTTTAGCACAGTGCTATTTGCAGTCACGATAGTGGCGTTCGCTCCGGTATCAGACTGAATAATAGTATCGCCAACTTGGAAAACACCCTTTGTGTATAGAACTGCTAAGTTGTCGACGTTCTGTGTTAAGATGTTTCCAGCGGTAAATGTATCAGGTCCAGTGATGCTTGTGATATTAAAAGTAGCAAAAGTATTAAATGCAGTATCAACTGTAACAATCTTGTTAAGACCATCGTACTTCACGATCTTTCTGATCTGACCAGCACCGTAGCCGGCTTTCAGATACATCGAGCTGTTTGTGTAGTAGTCATTAGCATAGCTAGCGCTGGAGTCGATGATCACGGACTTATTATTGGCGCTTGCAACCAAGAAGCCGGTGTAATATGGATAGCCGTTGCCGTAGTTATTGATTCTAATAACGTCGATAGTTCCAGGAGTCGCGTTGGCGATAACTGCGGTATTTGGTCTAACAGCAATATAGTTGGTAGTAGTGTAGAGTGTATTTGCGTTGCTATCAATCGTGTACATATACTTCCAAGTGTAGCCGTCGGAAGTCTGGAACGTACCACTCTGCGTAGTCAGAGTAGGCTTAATCTTTGAAGCAGCGCCGTTGTTATTATCGATGATCTTAAATACGTCTAAGTTATCGGTAACTACGTAGAAGTTACTGCTGTACAAATTTGAGTTAAATTGGTCATAATTTCCATAGACTGTGTTGGCTACCCAGTTGATTCTTGGAATCAAGAACTCAATATATGTCGGCGTGATCTTCTTACCGAAGATTATGTCGTGATAGATGCTTGACTCGTGCTGGTAGACCGAGTCATTTGCAGAGTGATACGTGGTGATGTTATTAGAGCTGTCGTCCGGATTGCCTGCTGGATTTAACCAAGAGTCGGGCTTTCCCGCCCAGAGATAGTATGAGTTCTGTGTCTCAACATCATTGATGAATGATCTAATAATATCTAAGTAATGATGAATTGTTAAAACGGCCATTATACTATCCGAATGTTGTTTCTTTTATTTATTAGCTTTGCGCGATGTTTAAGTAGACGGGTTGAGAGTCTTGATTCGTTAACTCACTTTTTAGAGAGTATCTGCCAAACAGAGCTATTCCAGTTGGATGCACTAGATCTTCTACGAGCTTCTTGTAAGTATCTAGCATTCTAGAAGCTAAGATCTCATAGGAGTACACTTGATAGTAAGAGCTATCTTGAATGTACTGGTCGTCACTCAAGAATCCAATATTGTTCTTAAAAGATCCGAGACCAATCCCATGTGTCTCAACGATAGAGACTCCGGTAACTGCAGTTGGATTTGTGTTGTTGCTCATGATCACCGTCTCATCTGGATTATAACTGAAGCCAGAATCTACAACTTTAACTGAAGTAACGATACCATTTGCATTACCTGCAGAAGCGACGACATTTGCATCGTAGCCCCAGAAGCCACCAACACCATCTGAGATTCTTAAGTTATAGATGTTTGGCTCGGTGATGGTAACTGTCGGGCTAGAAGAATAGCCATTTCCTGGATTGATGTTCTTGAGATATGTTATGGTTCCAATTTCTAGATTCTGAATATTCAAAGAAGCATTGAGCTGTGTGTCTAGATTGGTTATGCTGCCCGCTGCTGGAAAGCCACCCCAGTCAGTCTGTCTGGCTACTGAGTGAATAGTAGCGGTCGCTCCAGTATTAGCATCAGTTAGAGTGCTTCCCGGAATGAAGTAGCCGATGTTTGCAGTAGAATTAAAGACCGTAATTACCGAGCTGTTTGACGCAGCAGAATTAACTATACCGTTTGAAGTAACTCTAACTTTAGGCCAAGTTGATCTAACTTTAACTACCGAGCCGGTTGAGTTACTCACGAGGATGATTCCTGGAACTAGATTCGCATTTGTCATATTTGCGTCAGTTCCAGTGATATACAGGACAGTCTGGTCCGGCTTATATACTTGAAGGCCAGTTATGTTAAGTGATGAATTTGATAGAGTCTCACCCGCGGTAACTTGTCCGCTTACGTAGCTGACGTCGAGATGGATGACGTTGGCAGCTGAAGTTACAGTATTATTAGACGAGAAGCTTCCAACTACAGTATTAACACCTAGAGCCATTGTCTGGATAGAGTACTCTAGAGTTGTACTTAAGAATCCACTTATGTTGTCGGTTATGACAGAGTACGTTTGCTTGTTAGTGAGTCCTCCGACATTAGCGGAAGCGCCAGAACCAGAACCACCAGTAATGCTCACGATTGCGTTAACGGTATAGCCAAAGCCTCCATTCTTTAAGTAGAGAGAAACTTTACCGTTTTGGTTAGTTGTAGTAAGGACCTGAGCCGTACCACCCGATCCGCTTCCTTGAATTGTAAGAAGATCTCCCGGATTGTAGCCGGTGCCGCCGGAAGTGACGCTGATAGTTGATAGAGATCCGATGATGATGGGAGCGTTGTTTGTAGTTATTGCCGGAACATCAAAGGATAGGATTTTCTGACCAGACTTGAACTCACCGTCGATCGCAGAGATGTAGATGACGTTTACGGTCTTGCCTTGAACGACTTTCTTGTAGGTGCTCTCAACGATCGCGGTGGCTCCACCCGACGTATAGATCTTCTTTCCAATGAGACTTCCGTTAAATGGAGTATCGGTAACCTCGATATATGTTGGAACATACCAAGTTGAGTCTGAAGACTTCATGATATGCTCGCCCGGAATATAGACTTCTATATCTTCATTGAAGAGCATTCTAAAGAGAAGCTTGTAACCTCTCTCAGTTCCCTTGGCATTATAGAGATCGGTGATGTGCTTGATCAAGAGTCTCTTGTCAGCGACAACATTTTCCGGCAGAGAGTTGATGAACTTATCTTTGAAGTACTGGATAAATGAATCTAGAGTCGTGTCAATGTCCATGTAGTCGAGTGCGGATCTCGATACATTTAGAACTTGACCGTTCTGCTCCATCCACTGGTAGTACGCCTGAACAAACGCGATGAAGTTAGGTCCCTGATCTCTATAGAAAGCGGGAAACTGATACGGTACTAGAGGGGATACTAACTTCTCAATTTGCATTAGCTTGCAACCGCTGTATTAACTACCATGCTGGCTAGGTCGATCTCAACTACGTTATTATAAGATGCTACGATGTCATCGTAATAGGTGGTGGCAAAGAGCTGTATGCCGGTAGCTCCCAAGAAGTCAATCACTGTGATGTTATTGATCGAGAGAGTGCCGGTTGTATAGTCGACGCTTCCGATGTTTGAGTAGGTGACTGTGTTATTGGTTGTGACGAGCTTTAGGTAGAGCACCGGATTGGTGTTCTGCACTTCAAAGCTGCTTCCAGTTCCAACTCTAGAGAACGAGTTAACGTTCGGATTGTAGTCGGTGATCTGGTAAGTGTTACCATCAGCTGCTAGGAAGTTAGAGCTAACTATAGTTCCAGGAATTAGCTGGTTATTAAATGTTGTACTTATTGAGCTCGTAGAACCAAGAGCTGGCTGAGCGATCTTGTAGACCTGAGTCGTGATCTGGTTACCCACAATGCTCGGGTCGGTCGCGTCGATAGCCTCGGTGAACTTTGAGAACCTGAATGTATTGTTAAACAGCTGGAGATAGTTGTTGTTGAAGTTTGTAGCAGAAGTCACTACCATTGTCTCAATCTGAGCTGGAGAAAGAGAGGTGTTGTTGAAGTTAACTGTCACGGTTATGGTAGGAATGATGTAGATATATTCTGGATCGATAACTACGTTCTGTATGTTCAACACCTTCTTATCTTGCAAGAAAGTGATGAGGTCTGTTTTTCTCTGGTTAGTGAGAGGTGAGCCTGAGTATGTGCTCGGTGAGATAAACACCTTGCCGTACTGAACGCTTCCAGTTACGGTCTCTCCACCATAGATGTTGACGTCTTTCACTTCATTGAAGTTATCTAAGATGATGTTGCGATAGTCATTCATGGTAACTGCCCTACCGAGTGTCTGGTAGGCTCTAGGTGCCCTGAATCTAATGGACTCGATTGACTCGCGATCTGCACCGTTGGAAGATCCAGTAACCGTAGTTATCGAAGTTCCCGTAACCTGACCGCCATTGGTTGGTCCTAGGTCGTGATCCATGAAGAAAGTAGTTACACCTGCTCCGGCAGTTCCCAGAGAAGCTCTATAAGATAGCAATACCGTAGATGCATTCTGAGGGGTGCGACCAAATACGCCGTCTCCAAAGTAAACTTGGTAGGTGCCGCCTGCAGATGCCTGTAAGAAGAATACATTTGAAGTTGGAGTAACGTCGTAGAGATAATCTGCTCTTGAGAAGTTAGTTATAGTCTGACCGTTGTTCTCTATAACAGTCACCGCTAAGCTGTCGGTGTCGACCGTTGGATTTGTTACTAAGAACTTCTGGTTGAGGTTGGTGTAGTCAACTGTGTACACCTCGCTGAAGTAAGTTCCTTCATAGATCGCAACATTAGAGAACGTAAACGTATTTGAAGTTGATAGCGATGTGATGTTGCGATCGGTTGTGAATACAAAAGATCCGTTCGCGTTCTGACCGGAGAACTGAGTTCCCTTGGGGATCTCAAATGCGTTTCCAATTCCGCTGGTTGTAAATGTGATGTTGATGAGAGCTTCTGGAGACTTTACAGAAGCTGGGACGTAGTTGACGTGCTTTGCATGAGATACGACTGAGTCCCTCACCTGAGCGCTATCAATAAACATCTCAGAGATAGCCATATTCGTATAGAACGAGTTGATGTATGTATTGTAAGACAGGATGTCGAGGAGGACGTTGATGTTGGAACCTTCAAAGTCATAGTCCTTTAGACTAGACTGGGACTTCATAAAAGTCTTCAAGTTTGTCTTGAGAGTATCGAAGTCTAGAGAAGTTATAGTTAGTGCGCTGTTAGCTGCCATTTTTATCTTACTCTCGTGAGCGTAACGTCTAGTGATATAGGAGTACTATTATTTATTAAAGAAAATACAACCAAGACTACCACGGTGTTCTCGTCAGTACCGTTGTACACGTTCACGCCGAGCAACTTAGCTCTCGGTTCATTGTAGTTAATTGTCTTAGTTATTGAGTCGACTATGTTCTTTGAAGTCAAGCTGGTGATCGGCTCGAAGAGAGACCTATAGACGTCTCCTCCAACTTGAGGCTGAAAGAATCTCTCGCCATAGTTAGTGAAGATCAAGTTCCTGATAGACTGCTTGACTGCATTGGCGTTTGTGGTCTTACCAAGAGCTCCAGTTATTGGGTGCACACCAAAGCTATTCAAGAAGTCACTGAAGATCTCCTGTTGGGCCGACTGCGTAAACTTATCTGCTCTTGTTACCATCTATCCTACTTCTTAGGTATTACCTGCCCGCCTGGAGGAACCGTACTTACTTCAAGCAGAGTACCCTGAGCGGACTTGATCTTGTTGCTCTTACCGGAAACCACAACTTCATTGTTAATTGACAAGATTCCAGACTTACCGGAACCATAGTTAATGATAGCAATATTCTGATCACCAGTCGCATAGATATTGATAAACCCGTTGTGCTGGATACCAATACCTTTCTTGTTGATGTTGATGTAGTTATCACCAACTTTCAACTCGATCTCGTCACTAGCCTCAATCTTAACTTTACCCTTATCAACGGTAACGTCAAAGTTACCTTTCTGCATGTGAATCCCATACTCACCGGAGATCATCTGGATCTTGTTTCCGGTAATCTGAGATATGTCATTACCCATGATATTGTGATGGACATCGCCGGTATGATCGGTGACTATGTTTCCCTCGGTAGTGTGAAACCCATCTCCACTAGCAGAAGTATTTATCTGAGAATCATTGGTGCCTGCGATCTTTGAACCACCACCGCCTGAGGATTGATTCCCGCCGGTCTCAGAGTGGCTTCCTCCAGCAGTGGTAGATCTCTGTGTCCCGCTTATCTTAGTGTCGTGGTGGCCATCAGCTGTGTGAGAGACGCCATCTCCGTGATAAGCGTGGCTCTTGCCGGTCTTAACGCTGACGTGCTGACCATCTGGACCAACCCCGTCGTAGCTTCCATCGGGGTGAATGACGAACGAGCACTCGTGTCCAGGTTCAACGCTCCTGATCTCTTGACTTCCATCTGGACGAGTGGTAACATAGAGATTAGGATATGTTCCCTTGTAGTCAATCTTAGGATGAGCTTGATTCGGATCGTATGCCATATTACACCTTACTTATAGTTGCACCGGTCGCGGTGTACGTCACGCGCTGACCGTTAATAACTTCAGAAGTTCCAGTTATGTTCTTAGCATTCTCGGAAGCCGCTAGTCTCTTCTGAGCATCTGCTAGCTTAGAGTCAATATCAGGCTTGAGAGCGCTGTTCATCGCGTTCTTCTTCTGAGCGAGAAGAGCTTGATTCTTAGTGAAGTCACTCATTGCCGGACCAACCTTACCGATGTCAAGAGCCGACTTTGGTAGAGCGCCATTTACTAAGTTTTGAATATTTCCACCGATGTTAGGTAGAAGCTTGGTAGCATTTGCAACCATATTTAGTGGATTCATGCCGGCCCCAAGAATAGAACCGATACCCATGTTGGTTATTCCTGAGAGGGCACCTGTAACTGATCCGGCTAGACCAGCTATCGCGTCTCCACCCAAGCCACTCGCTATGTTACCAATTCCACCGGCGAGACCTCCGACTGCTCCACTTAGTCCGCTTAGCGCGCTGGCACCACTTGCGAGACCACCGAGAGCGCTCCCGACTTCTCCGACTGCGCCACCCGCGAGACCTCCTAGAGCATTACCAACTGCAGCAACCGCTCCGCCTCCGCTGATAGCGTTAGCAACTGAGCTAATTGCATTACCTTCACCTAGCAAGGCAGTCGCCGCTCCTCCAGCTAGAGCTGCTCCAAACTGAGCTTCCATAATAGTTGAGTGCTCGTGCTGGATATGATCTTGAGCAGAAGCAAAGTGATAGTCAGTTGGACCGCGAAGCTTATAGAGACTCTGACCCGTGCTAACATCTTTATAGTGAATGTATCCTGGATATGGCTCGCTCTCGAGAGGATAGTACTGCTGGACGTATGTCGGTGGTATAGACGTAGAGATCAAGTTAGCTACTGGACTTCCAATAGCAGCGCTGATCTGTGGAACTACTAGAGCAGTGGCGATTGGTGGTAAGCTGCCGCCGTTGAGTGCTGCGGTAAGCGTGACGTCTGCGACTGCTAGCTTGAGAGCATTCTGTGCGATACCGGTAAGAGATCCAGAAGCAATTAGACCGGTCATAGCTCCAAGAGCGCCGGCGACGCCAATAGATCCAGCCAAGCCCGTGATGCTCTTGATCAAGCTTCCGGATAGTAAGTTAGTGAGACCGACCGGACTGGTCAAGCTCATGATATTGCGAACCGTGTTGAAGCCATCGACCGCACCCGGAAGAGCTCGACTCAACTTATTAGGATCTACCTGCTTTACTAGATCTAAGATGTCAGTTGTGGCCGTCTTATCTGCAGAGGCAGTAGTCGGCTTCGTCGGCTCCTTGAGCTTGCTGTCAACTGCGGTCTTGTTTACGATACCTGTAGAGATAGTGAACTTACCTACGGTTGGATCTGCTCCCGAGCTGTTGATCTTGTTGATGTCGATACGACCCGGAAATAACTTGCTGAAGGCGTTGTACTCGACGGGATCGCTCTGGTTAACCGCAGCTGACGGGATAGATCCGGTCTTGATGTCGATCGTCTCCGCGCCGTCGGTAGATGATCCGGGTTTTGGATCACCGGCCTTGCCAAAGCTTCCCATGATGATTGGATACTGCTGGTCAGAGTCAGCCCAGAAGCCAACTACTTTAGAGTCTTTGACTAGACCGAGAGGTGCAGTACCAAGCTTACCGATCGCGGGAGAAGTCACGGGCTGAAGCGGCATCGCCCACGGAAGATCTTTATCTGGAATATTGTTGGTGTCGTCGTGTTTTCCAAATACGCGTATCTGCACTCGACCGGACTGGTCCGGATCCTTTACGTTAACGACCTTGCCGATCCACCAAGAGAATGAAGAACCTAAACTTGCCTCTGTCATCTTATCACTCCGGATTACCCTTCAAACATTCAATCACACATGTATATCTAGGTCTCTCTCCGACTTTACCGATGTCGTGATGGATTCTAGATATTAAGAACTTTCCCGAGAGCTGAGAGTCATTGCTTGGATTATCAGTGGTTCCCTTTCTAGTAGGGAGGTTGGCGGTGATCACGTCGCCAGCTTTTAAGTTGAGATCTCCGGGAACTCTTATCTTAACAGTTCCCTGCATCAGCGTAGAAGCAAAGCTCTGGCGATCCGCTATGTAAGTGGGAATGCTTGTCTTTGCTCTCTGAGAAGTATCTACGGGAATAAGCAGGAGTCTCGGCTTGGCCTGCCCAGAAGGATTTCTATACTTCTGGGTAAACGCGCCGGTGTTGATGTCTTTCTTACCGCCTGTAGTGTAGTCAGTGCTGTTCTTGGTGAGAGTATTGGTAGTGTACTCCCAAGTTCTAAAGTTGAACGTCGCGACCTTTACCTGACCACCGATAGCAATTCTATCGACCGCGTTAAACTGATTAGGGGTCTCAACCGCAAAGATTTGGTTGTCGTTCTTGCTGTTCATATCGACGTTAACGGCTGAAGACTGGTTGAAAGTCTTAACCGAGCTGCCCTTAAATAGCTTCTCAACTGTCGTGAACTTAAATATCTGGTCGGAACCCGATCTAGTCTCAAAGAACACGAAGAGAGAAGACTTGTTCTCATTAGACACGGCTCTCTTCATAGCCAGCTCGATAGCCCTGTATGGATTCTCGTGCGAGAACTTTATGTCTTGAGTTCCCTTGGTGTCTTCAGCCTCGATCTTCTTAGTGCTCTGGAGGTAGTCTTTATGAATTGACTTTATGATCTCGGAGATCTGAGCGCTGTATGTCTTCTCTACGTAGTTGTTCTTTGCCTTGAGAGCCTCGATAGAGACCATGTTGATCTTATAGATCTTGTGCTTAAGAGAGGAGGTATTTCCCTTGACTTCTGTAAGGTGACTTATACCCATCTTGTAGTTAGCAGTTGCTCCACCTGGAACTTGAAACGTGATGGTGACTTCTTCGTCGCCGCTTATCTTGAGCTGGCCGATCTGGTCGTCGGTGTCCATTACTTCGACGTCAATAATGATTCCTGGTGTAAAGATGCTCTCATAGATAGAAGCCGAGGTGAAGGACTTAGATAGATCTAGAGATCCTCGGTCGGACTTAATAGAGAACGTCTTTACTACTATATCACCGGGTGCAAATGAATCTGACATATTACTGTGCCAATAGTGTAGTTAGCTGCGTTGATATGGTTCCACTAATACCGTTGTCGACTACTCTGATAGTTCTTCTTCTCTCGTTCTTCTCGTTCTCAACGTCGTACATGGTAACTGGATCCCAGTAGATCTCTTCACCGGCGACGATGTTATTTGCAAGAGAAGTTGTAGAAGTAAATGCAACGTTGGTAGAGCTCTCTGTACCGTAGACGTAGCTGCTTCCTGTTATGAGCACCGTTGAGTTCGAGTAAAGAACTCCTGAAACGTGCTGCAGCTGGATACTTGTGCTGTTGGCATAAGATACTTGACCGCGACCAGTATGAGTGCCGTCGAAGTTGATGTAGACGATCTCGTTGTTAGTGAATGATGTTCCAACACACGACACACTTATCAGTGAGTTGGTGTTGATAGTCCAGTCAGCTGGAAGCCTCACGTATCTCAAGACCTGTCCCGTGTCTTGATTATACAGAGGTTGCCAGTACCTGTGCTGGTTGCTCGGAAGAGCGTTGTAGTCAGATATACTAATAGCGTTTCCGTTGTACCAGTTGTTTATATAGTGATCTATCTTGTTCGATAGATTCTGAACGGTGGTATTGTACTTTGCTACTAGGTAAGAGTTGAACTTATCGTCTGTGAGGTACCACTGATAGTATGGATCGATGATTCCATTTGATAAGTAGAGAAGCCAGTCCATGTACTGGTCATTGTAGTAGTTATCGGCTATCTGGTCAGCCCTGATGCCGTTGGTTACGTCATAAGAGTAGTAAGCGTACGGAGTTGCTGGAGCCGAAACTTTTAGAGCAGCTCTCTCAGTTAAGTTGATAGCGAAGTTATTGGCGTAGAATACTGCCGGAAACTTGTCGAAGTATTTCTCTGCCATTTTCTTATCCTAGTGTCATTACGTTGTCGAGAGTTTGAAGAGCGCCGTTGATGTTGCTAGAATTATTCTGCAAGTTATCAATAATGTTGCTGCCAATGTCAGCTGCTGTGCTCAGCGCTTGACCAAGTGCAGGATTGACTCCAGCAAAACTACCAACTCCAGAAAGAGACTCTTTTGTCCACATCTCGATCTCAGTCATATCTACTGATATGTTGATATGAGTTGGAGCGTAAGTTCCCTTAAAGAACGATGGACCATTCGGAGCAAAGTCAGCTGTGAATGACTTAATAGCGCAGGGCTTAAATTTATACAAGTAATAGTCAGTTGGAAATAGCGTTATGTTAGCTATGTTTGGATACGTAAAGAACGTACCTCCGCTGCCTTGGCCAGATAGTCCAGGTAACATGTTGTACTTAAAAGCAGCTACTATGCTAGCGATAGTTGAAGACTCTTCTGGGTTTCTTGGAGCTAATGTCCAGCTAAACGAGTGAGACTTAAAATTAGGACTCTGGAAAAGCATAGTTAGGAATGGATTATACGCGAGACCAGCCATCTGAAGAGCCTGTGCACCGCCGCCGCCAAAAGCTTTACTTAGCTCAGACGCGCCATAAGCTAATCCAGCTCCAGTTGCGATATTACCTAAACCCTGAGCTCCACCTGCATTCTGCAGTTCTTGCTTAACAGTATCGAAGAAGTTACCGGATGCAGGACTTCCAGAAGAATTTCTCTGGTTAAGATACTGCTCAGCAGCTGCACCGACTGCCGCAGAACTCGATGAAGTTGAGGTTGAGTTCCAGTTAACTGAAGTCATGTCTTGAAGACTTGATGGGATTGGAAGGGTGATGCCGCCAAATGACTTGAAGAAAGGCTGGTCAAATATCGATCTTCTCTGGTACTGAGAGAACTTTATGCACATAAAGGCCTTGCGGCCGATGTCTTCATTGATTAGATCGGACGGGTATACGAGATCCCCCATGAATTGATAGCCGCCGGCATTTGGATCTTGTCCAGATAAACCATAAGCCGTAGCTCCAGCAGCTGTGACAGCCGTGTCTTTAAAGACTGTGCAAGCTGCGTTTACTAATCCGTCTAATAAAGCCATAGTAGTTCCTAAATATTTTTATATTATTTATTGCAGAGATCAAAGATGTCTTACAAAGGGTACTTTAAACCTAAAAATCCGGCTAAGTATAAAGGGAACCCGACTAATATTATTTATAGGTCAAGTTGGGAACTCAAACTCATGGATTATCTGGATAAGCATCCAGACGTTATTCAGTGGAGCTCAGAGGAGTTCTGCATACCTTATCGCTCGCCCGTTGACAATAGAATTCATCGCTACTTTCCTGACTTCTGCGTAAGAAAGAAGAACAAAGACGGGGTGATTGAGACCGTGGTAATAGAGGTAAAGCCAAAGTCGCAGACGCAAGAGCCAAAGAAGCCGGCGAAAGTAAAC
>Ga0007862_1000230_pt1 | contig 18272 bp, 18 predicted proteins | sample CryBogCBH20Aug07_FD_71206 | JGI IMG/M metagenome (GOLD analysis project Ga0007862, IMG submission 71206) | Freshwater microbial communities from Crystal Bog, Wisconsin, USA - CBH20Aug07 | ecosystem: Environmental > Aquatic > Freshwater > Lake | place: Crystal Bog, Wisconsin, USA | collected... | reverse complement strand
TGGCCCAAATAAAAACAGAAAAATGACTGAAAGTCAAAAAGAAAAAATATCAAAAAGTACCAAACAACGACTTTCAGATCCAACGAAAAATCCTATGTTTGGAAAAATAGGTTATTGGGCAAACAAGGTTGGTCCGAATTTAGGAAAAATTCATTCGAATGAAACGATAGAAAAGATGAGAGGGGAGAGAGGAAAACAGAAAAACCCAGCTCCTTTATTAGAATGTCCGCGATGCCATAAAATAGTTAAAAGAGGCAATCGTTGGCATTTCAATAATTGTTCTTATTAGGTTACATATCGTATTCATACTTATACATTCTATAGGAGAACTCCATTGAAGCTGTGATGAACCGAATATCATTTGCGTCTGTCTGTAAAGTGAAACCGGACAACCTAATAGGTATCATATCATAAAAGTTGACAGTAACATTAGGATTCATGTTGGCATCCAGTATCACCAAAGATGCGTCAGAATACACAGCATGTTCATCGTATCTCTTATTCTTATATATCACAGAAGATTGATCGAAGTTTTCTGGCTTACCTAACGCTGTCAGCCAGTCATACATCTCAAAGTAACCACGCAAATCTTCATCCAACTTGAATGTGATTGAGAGTTTGTCATAGTCCAAGTGTTCGCCTGGTAGAGGAACTTTGACGAACGGTGTTGGCATCTGAGCCGGCTGCAAAGATACACCAGGAAACTCCACTCTCTGGATGAAGTAATTGAAGTTTGGTGATCTAGCAATATCAAATCTAAATCCTACTTGACTTAGAAAGTTGATGTTGCCTGGATTATTTGTTATGGCGTTCATAGTTCCTCCATTGATACATTATATATTTATCGTTTGTAAATGAAGGTCATTGAACCTGAGTTCCATATTCTCTGTAGTCCCAGAACATCAACCATATTTTTCTCAGACATACCATTTTTTGATTCTGGAAGTTTTCTTTTCATGAATGTCGTTCTAGAAGCCCTTATTGTGCTATGATCTGTCAAATACCAATACGATGGTTTGTTTATTGACACAAGTTCAAACCCGTGTTTTTGATAAACATCCCCATATGAATATGACAGGTCTGCATATGTCACTATATCTCCTTCGTGTTCTTTCATAAAGTGTGATAGCAAACGAGAAAATCCACCAACAACAAGCGAGTTTTTCAGAACAGAAAATCTGACTATTTCCCAAGAACAAAACTTATTGAATCTAGGTTTGCTAAAAGTCATCATTGCAACAAGATCGTCATTGTGATACAATCCTAGTTTCACCGATGCTGACGAATATCCTTGTATGTGATTATCATCAAGAAACATTCTAGATACATTATTATTTACATTGCCGATAACACAGTTTCTAGCATAAATCTTATTTACGCAAAATCCTAACCTGTTTGCTATCATGGACTTCACGAGTTCTTTGTTGTTTGTCCATGTGTCTTCCCACACATGTAGAAGATAAACACCATTTTCTCTGCATAGAGCAGTTTTGTTGTGGTGTGTCATTTTACCTTTGAACTGTTCAGTATGCCAATATAGACCGTTATATTCTATTGCCATTTTACTTTCTGGTATGTAAATATCAAGTTCGTGTCCGATAAGACTTCTGTTGTTTGTTTCATACTTGACACCCAAAGAATCCAAATACTCACAAATCTCTATTTCGCCTTTAGAACGAAAGTTTCTATTTCTCTCGTATGAGTTTCTGGGTTTTCCGTCAATACCGTGTTGTTGCATGAAACGGCTAACAGTAGCAGAAGAACTACCTAAAAGTTCTGCTATTTCTCTTACCTTTAGATTTTGATTGTTATAAAGATCATCTATGGTGTCTTTATTTTTCAGTTTCATACCAACAGAATATGAGGATTCATTATACTTTACTTTAGGTATGTTGTGTATTTTGATCCATTTGTTTACAGGAACAATAGATATACCAAGTTCGTTGGCGATCATCTCTTTAGATTTTCGCAAGTTTATGCGTTGATTATAGAGCCAGTCTTTGTCTGAAAGAAGATTTTCTACAGATTTATCAACAGTCTTATCACTTCTAGAACATGTAGGTCCACAATATTCAACAAATCCTAGTTTAGGATATGCCTTGTTGTAGGTCGTGGTGTTACCACACTTTTTACATTTTGGTATTTGTTCTACACATGTTATTTCGTTTGTGTCACAATACTTTTTGAGCGCAACAGGAACTTTTGTGTATATTGCTTCGAGAAAATGCATATAGTTGTCCATTCAAACATCGGATAAACTATATATGATTTTTGTTGTTTTGTCAAGACAAAAAGAAAAGGGAGAGAAGTTTCCCTCTCTCCCTTATTTATGTTCCAAAAGTGAAAAGTGTCACTTTTACAGAATATTGTTCACCAGGGCCCTGCGGTAGTACAAGTTGGTGCTTTGGATTAGCTGACCAGGGGTATACCCATTGGGGTTAGCACCAAAGGCAAATGGGTTGGCAACTACGCCGTAACGAGTCTTGAATCCGATCTTGGGCTGGAAGGTGTCCTGACCAACTGCACGAACCATCTGAAGTGGAACATATGGGCAGTAGAACAGACCAGCATCGAATGCTGAAGCACCCTTATAACCAACAGTCAGATAGTTACCAGCAGCATAGGGATCGATATAGACGCGAATGCGACCATTAAGAACACCAGCGAAGGTATTACCGGTATCATCTACCTCAAGATTGTTGCTGTTAAGAGCAGGAGCGTAATCAAGAACACCAGCCATCTGAAGAGCAGAAGCAACATCTGATGAGCAGACCAGAATGTTGCCCTTACCACGGCGGGTATCTTTGGCGATGCGGTTGGCTTCACGCTCGATCTGGAACATCAGACCCTTGAACTTCTCAACTGACCAACGGCCGTTTGAGTCGATGTCAAGGTCGAACACACCAGGAGTGGTTGTCTCAGCAGCACCCTGATTGGCGGTGAGGTTGATGGTACGAACGATTTCGCGGTTGATTTCAGCAAGAATTTCTGCTGAAAGGATGGTTGAGAGTTCAGTCTCAGCATCCAGACCGTGAATTGCCTTCAGATCCTGGGCAAGTTCGATGGTGTATTCAGCCTTCAGGGCGCGTGACTGAGCGGTCACGGTAACCTTGTCGATGCTGAAAGCCATCTGATTGAAGTCAACGTTACCAGTTGAACCAAGAGCTTCTGACTGAGCAGTATTAGCACCACCAGCAAAGTTATAGGTCTGTGAGTTGCCTGAAACAACAGTGGCGGTGTTCACACCGTAGATGCCACCCCAAGTCTGATTGGCTTGGCCAATGACCTGAGTATTGCCTGTGCGACCATAGGTTGACTGGCCGGTGTTAGCTTCGTTGTAGAAGGCATTGGCACCGCTCTGATTGTCGTACTGAGGACGAAGAGCAAAGATCAGGCCGGTAGGACCAGTCATTGGCTGCACGCCGCAGATGTCATAAGCGATCAGGTTAGGCATAGCGCGACGAACCAGCGAGATAAGCACTGGATCATAGTTCTGTACACCACCAGAAAGTGATGTTGCAAGTGAACCTGTGGTCTCAGACAGCATTGATGTCTGACCACCTTGGGCACCCTCTTCGATGAGAGCGCGCTCGGTGTTCTCTAGAAGCTGGGCGATAACGGCGCGCTTGTGGCCGTTTTCGATGCGAGGCAGAGCGTCATGCTCAAGGATGGCACTCCACTTCTGTTGGATTTCGGAATGTAGACTCATTATTGTAACTCCCTATTCTTTTTTGAGTTATGATACTTTATTTATGATTTTTACTTCTTTGACAGTCTTGCAAGATGATCCGCATATACTCTCATATTTGAAGGCACTTCAGCCGCTTCATTCTCTTCTGCATAAAAATCTTCAGTTAGAGGTTGAGCATTTGTGTTGGTCTTCTTTTCTGAGAAATATGTTTCCTTGATTGTCTCCGCCTTGGAAACGAAATCGTCGGCATCAACATAGCTGATGCTTTCTGCTAGAGAAATGAACTTCTCTTTCTGTGAAAGAGCCATACCCTCTACCATCTCAGATACGATTTCACCGATTCGAGTCTTTTCAACTTCCTCTGAAAGTGAGATGTTCTTTTCAACTTCCTCATTCAGGCGAGTTTTCAGATCCCCGATTTCTTCGGCCATCGAAGAGAGAACATCTTCGCGGTCGTCAGAAACTGTTACATAGTTCGCTTCAAAAAGATCCTTCAGACCAAGAAGGAACTCTTCGGCCATTTCAGCCTTCAGGCCATTATCAACGGCTAGAAGGTTCTCTTCCATCCACTGATTGGCTACATAAGTCATATACTTGTCGATTGATTCGACCATTTCGTCATGAACGAGGTCGATGGCTTCCTCAAGAGTCTCTGCATACTGCTCCTCAAGGCGAGCCTCGATGATAGCAATGCGCTGATTGACAGCGGCTTCATATACTACAGCGGCGCGATCCATCAGTTCCTCTGACAGGTCTTCACCGGCAAAAATCTCTTCAACATTCTCACGAGCAATAACTGGCTTGACAGCAGTTGGAGCATGAGTTGTGGTACCATAGGTCTCGCCGCCATTGATATTTTTGTCGGCTGGACGCCTATTTACAGAATCATTGGTTGATGAAACTGCCTTGTAAACATTGAGAACTTCATCAGCAGAACGTGACTGAAGGTCCTGCATCAGCTTAGCCAGAACTTCTGACTTGGTTGTTTGTGAATACTCGGTTTCTCCAGTAGTCTTGTCAGCAGGACGCTTTGCGCTACCCTGAATACTAGGCTCTGGAAGTTCGCTTTGACCATCAACGGACTTGAAAGTCTCGTCTAGTTGATTTTTAGTTGCCATTTTAGACTCCCTATTGATTTATTATTTATTTATGTTTTTCGTTATCTTGAGATTAGTGTATTGAGATACTTCTCGAAGAGAGCGATACTACCTTCATTGATGGCAGAGACAGTCATCTTTCTCATGTCTTGCTTTGCCTGTTCAATAAACTGTTGTGCCTTCCAAGAATCATTGGCTGAGTCATAAACCCAATCTACGTTTTCCATGATTCCGCGAACAAAGGCTTGAGGTGCTGAAGGATCAGCAACAACGTCGGCAGCAGTAGCCAGAACGAAATCGTTCTTTACTTCCATGATACCATTCTTGCCTTCTGCAACTGAACCCATACCCCTTGATGACATACCTAGACGGGCACCATCATCAATCAGACCTTCTACAATCTTACCATAAGGTGTATTGGTGACTTTCATGCGACCCATCACATGATTGCCTTCCCAGATGAGTGACTTGTGTAGACCACAAACTCTTTCTAGGTTGATTGATGGTCCTTGTGGATGACCAAGTTCTGAATATGCACGATTTTCTTTGATATACTTGTCAGTATACTTGTTTACAGCATTTTCCAGAACACCACGAGGATAGATACGACCATTGCGATTTGGTGCCTCTGCCATCATGAAGATGCCTTCAAGATACATATTCTTCTTGCCATCTTCTCTGGCTTCTGTTATAACACGAATCTCGTCAATGGTTTCTGTAATAAGTTTCATTTCTTAGACTCCAGCAGTATTGTATGCATACTTGGTCAGCACCATAGCAATACTTGATTGTGTATTGGCGGTGTTGGCTGTAATATTGGCGGCATTGTTTGCGCCCATTAGGAGTAGTCCTTCAGCCGAAACATCCCATGTTCCGCTGGTTCCTGCTGGTGCTTGGAAAATAACATTGCTGCCTTGCTTTACAACCCAATCACCCGTCCAAAGAATACGAGCGAGAGCCATACCAGTTACAGTCTCAACCGAACTGTTTGGAGAAGCAATGTTTGCTGTGGTATATGTTACATTGGCGGTGTCAAATGTACCGACATGGCCGCCGATTTGATTCTTAATAATCGGCATCGAACTTGTCCTTTAGTAGATTGCGGAATACGATGTCTGTGGCTTCCTTCATGGTCTTCTTAGCGCGAACCTTGTCTTCATCGAGGTCTTCGGTTTCTTCACCGATAGATGCTGTACTGTGCTTTACATCGGCGCGATAAACATCAATGCCTGCGGTTGACTTCAACTTCCAATGAGCAGCGGCTTTCTTTGCGGCTTCATAGGTGGAGTTTGCATAAGTTTCATGACGACCCTTTTTGGCATGAAGAACAATATAAGGGTTGCCTTCGGTTTCTTCATTGACAGCCGGCTTACGCTCTGCTGTGTCTTTCTGAACAGGTGGAGTATCGGAGGTATCTGAACTATCATTTGACTGAGAGTTGGACATAAAGTTGTAGAACTTGTTGATGATACCCTGACAGTTCTCAAGTTGTGCTGAGATGGCAGTTGGAATCTCTTTGTTGTCGTCCATAAGTTCAAATGCATCTGCGGCTTGAAGTGCGATTGACTCCAGGACAGCCTTGACGTTTGTTTTCTCTTGACGGAAATCTGTGTTGTTGATTGGTGCCATACCAAGAGAAGGATTGTCAGAAGTTGATGGTGATGAAGCCACACCAGGATTCTCATCTTCTTGCAGACCAAACTTTCTAGCCAGAACCTTGGCAAATGGATTATCAGATTCACCGAGACCAGTTCCTGTGTCACCGATACCAGTCTCGCCAGCGACCATCTTCATAGGACGATCAGCAATGCGAGTTGTGTCTTTCTTGGTGCCACCATTATAGACATACATCTTGTTACCCACACGGTCAGCATCCCCTGCCTTACCTCTGTTTCCAGAAGCTTGATCCTTGTCGCCTTCAACGGACTTGTTTGACCAATAAGCAGTCTGGGACTCGCTATCTGGTCTAGCAGTCTTAGAAAGATAGTCGCTGCGGTCCTTATCTACTCTTGCTCTTGTCATTACTCGTCCTCTTCGGTTTCTCCAAGACCGAGACCCAGCGTTTGCTTTCTGGTCTCCATGGCCTGATTGATCTTTTGCTTCATGACAGCACCAAATGCCCGTTCTAGATCGGCGACATCTCCTGAAATCGCACTATCAATAACGTCATTCACAGTATACTCATCCATTTTTCATCTCCTATTTGTTGTATTTATAAAACTTTTGATCTTACCTGGCATCACATAACGAAGTTGCTGGGCAGATCGTCGGATGCTAATGCTTTACGAACCGGCATCTTTCTGGTATATGGACCAGATTTGCCTTGAACAATCTCACCTTTTGTCTCTTTTGGTGGTGGTTCTTGCTGAGGATTATCTTCAGACTCTTGATCATCACCAGCAGGTGCTGGACCTTGTTGACCTTGATCTTGTCCGCCATCTTGCCCCGGCGATGGCATTTCCATAGGCGATCCATCAGGATTTAGACCTTTGGCTGCCATCATCTGTGCTTCAGCGTCGATTTGAGATTGAATCTCTTCGATGTCATTGTCTGTCTGGAACAGAACATTCTTCTTGACCCATTCTTGAGAATAGAACATACCAAGGAACGGCTGAATCTGCTGGAGTGTGGTCAAACGACCCATCAGAATCTCGTTGTCTTTCAACTCTGCAAAGTAGTTATCGCGGGCATAGTCAAAGTGGATCAGATCCTTGATTTCATCCCAGTCAGATTTAGCAAAAATCTTCTTGAGAACGAGTTGCTTCTCCAATGCTCCAAGAAGAAGAGCAGAGAAACGAAGTCTTAGGCGATCAATAAACTTCTGGAATGATAACTCATCTCTGGTGATTTCTGATGATCTGCCTAGATTGAAAGCAGATTGGTCTGGGTTGATTCTTGATAGAGGAACATTCAAAGAACTATAAAGCTTCTTTTCAAAATATTCCACATCTTCCAACTTGCCAAGATTCTGTCCTGACGGTAGAGTTGTGATTTCTGTTCCGTTCTGACCTTCGCGACGAGGCAGCCAGTAGTCTTCCAACATGGTATTTTTGGTATATACCCCTGCATCCAGAAGATATGTGTGATGGCTGTGATAGGTTTCTTCTTGGTCGATTGTCAATGCGGCCACAGTAGTTTTTTCATCTAGAAATTCTACAGAAATAACTTTATGATTGTTCAGGATTTCTGCCTTATATCCTCTAGATCCAAATTGACCCTTGATATTGGTTCTATTCAGATTATTGACACTACAATATTCATTTAGATTTTCAACAATTTCAATATCGCCATTTGGATTGAATATTTTCCAAGTCTTTGATTTACTTACAATTCCTATTCTGGCTTGACTCAATTTTTGCTTCCATTCATCAGATCCTCTTTGAGAAGTTAGATTTCTTCTAATCTGATCTTTTGGTGGACAAAGGGAAGAGCTCATTTTATTCCAAGTTTCAAATCCACAAATCTTAGAGATTTTGACCAAATCTTTTTTGATTAGATGATCAAAATTCTTGTTCTTGACATGATTTTCTGAATTCAGCGACATCCACTCAGAAATAATTTCTTCATTTGAGTTTAGTTCATACAAAATCTCATCTGAAGTTTTTCTCATAGATAGCATATTGACGACTTGACCAATAATCGTATCGGTATATCGTATTGTTTGATTTTCTGTGTGATATAGCCAATGATCTAGATATCCCATATAAACGAGATTTTCTGGATTATTATTCATTCTGTTGAAGTCTAGGTGATGAACAACAGAAAAATCCTCAGTATGATCTTTGTAAACCTTGGTTTCTGTTAGTCCTAGATCGTCTTTCCACTTGGCAACTTCCCTGTGTGTAAATTCCCAAGTCTTGGTGTCATTAAGATAAATCTGTTCGTATTCTTTGCTGTTATTAGCAACCTTATTGGTTCTACGGTATCCGGGAATCAAAGATTCACCAACTTGAAGATCCTTGGCTTCAATGAATCCTTTATTCCAAACAGGAAACTTATGATCTGGAGTACAGACTACACTCTTTCCGTTGTCAAAAGTGACTCTAACCACATCACTTTCTTTCTTGGTAATACCTGCCCAAGAAATAGGTCCGGGATAAAACTTGCCTGTAATAGGATCACAAGAATAAACCCAGTTTGTTCTTCCCTGATTATATTCAGAGATAATTTCTTCTATAGTTAAAGTTCTTCCATCAAGAAGTGGAATTTTTGTGTCTAGAGCATAACATGCGAACTTACGATCATCTCTTACTGCACCAGTGGAGGCGTCATAGATAAGACGATTCTTGTGCTTGACCATCATTTCGCGCATATGTTGTTCTGCCTTCATCTTAGGCATCTGACCAACATCGATGTAGAATACACGACGCTCTGGTGCGCGAGAAATACGGTAAATAACCGTGGCGTCTTCCAGAATACGAAGCTGATTTAGTGGCTTGATTGCTTTGTGCAGATATGATAGAACAAGCTTGCCATCTTTGTCCACCAGACCAGATGTGCAGTGCAGAATGGCGTCTGGTGAGATTCTAAGTCCCTGATTGTCCATGCCTGTGGATCCAGTTGACTTGAATCCTCTTTCATTATAGACAAAAAACTCAGCCGCATTTCTGTTGATATAAACCTTACCCTTGCGTTGACGAGTAAGTAGTCTTACCTTACGAATCTTGCGAGGATCAATATAACGAAGTTCTTGAATACCATTCTCAGGATTGTTTTCATCAATCATGATGTGGTAATAAAGTCTTCCGTCTACATACCATCTACGAAAGATTTCATAACCATAGTTGTTGAAGTTGAGCATCTGACAAATGTTGTCAAACTCATCATTGACAACCTTTTTGACTTTATCGTTTAGAGTTTTTATGTCGTCGAGATTGAGGGTAACGATTTTGTCATTACCCCCTTTTACGATTGATTCATTGGTAACTTCATCAACTGCTTTTTCGCACTCTGGCTGAAGTGCCATTTCTCGGTATTTGACAACAAGTTCCGCTTCGGTTTTAGCCGAACCTTCCATGTCGAGATAGGTGCCAAAGGTGCCACCAGCAGTGACAACCATGGCACCATCATCGGTCTCCTTAGGAGCAAAAGAAGTTAGATCAAGTTGATCTTTTCTTTTTGTTATTTCAAATCCAAAAAGTTCTATGACACTTCTCCCACATATCTCATCATATAGTATTTATGGTGTAATATTATACGCCGCCGGCATTTCCGGTTGTTCCAGCCTCAATATCCCAGTAGTCATACATGAAGCGCACATTGAACTTTTCAAATGTGTTTGTGTCGCTCCAATCAAGACGGATAGGATCGATGAAAGCAGGATAAATGCCATTGAAACGATAAACACGCAGAACTGATCCATCTTTGCCTAGTTGAGCAACTTCGGCAGTTGATTTGTAATCGCTGGTTGTTCTGATGTTCTGGACTCTGTTGTTGATTGCATTTGACCAACCTTCAAGAGCATTACGCACAGCAAAATCCTCGTCATTCATGATGGTGACGTTCCAAGCATCATAGATACGGTCGCCAGCAAAGTTGACTATACGACCAAAATATGGAACTGGAATATTACCCAACTGAGATTCGGGAATACTGGTAGAAGAAGCCAGAAACTGTATTCTACTATCGGCAACAGAGTCTACAGGATTGAAGATGTTGACGCTGAATAGTGTAGGACGGGCACCTTGAAACTGAAAGTTCGCAGTTATTTCGTTGATATTGAAAGCCATTGTATTGCTCCTTTAGTTTTATTATCCGCCGAACTGACCAACAATAGTATTGAAATCAACACCCGTGCGAACAGCAACGAAGTTCAACTGGATGAAGTTGATGCTTCTTGCTGGCTTGATGTAGATATCGCCTACAAACTGATTTGAGTCAATAACCTGGCCTGTGTTGTTTGTTTCGTCACAAACAACGCGATAGTCATAGATGCCACGACGACCTTGAACCTGCTTGAGATATGGCTCAACAAGATTTCTGAACTGAGCGCGAGTAAAGGCATCGTTGAACTCAAATAGGCTTGATTGTGAAGCCTTTGAGATTGCCTTCTCAAGAACAATGAACAGACGACGAACATTGATACGATCAAATGCCGATGGCTTACCAAGCATTGTCTTGTCACCATAAAGAACGGTGCCTTGACCTTGGAAGATCACTATAGGATTGACATCATTCTTATAAAGCAAATCGCGCTGTGCATGATTTGGATTATACAGAAGCTTGGTCACATTCTTGACCTGACCGCGATTGAATCCAGCAGGTGAATACCAAGCATCACGCTGTTGGTCGGTTGAGGCACAAAGTCCTGCCATGTCGCCATTGAATGGAACCCAGCGATAGACGTCATTATACTTGTCATACTGATACTTGTAGCTACCAGTATAGAAAGCATATGAGCTATTGTATGTGATTCCGTTAGGAACAGTTCCTGAAGAGTTACGGAAATCAACAGCATACTGAACAGGATCGGAAGCAGTCAGAATAGCACTGTCTGGATCAACAAATACCACACAATCCTTACGAACTTCGGCGATATTTCCGATGATATAGTTTGCTAGACCACCTGTGCCGATTGCCTTGCCTTGAAGCAGAAGAGACACATCAATGTCTTCTTTGCTCTTGAACAGGTCCCAACCCATAGCAACTGGACCAAGGCTGATGGAACCTTCGGCCAATCCGCTTGTTCCCAGACTCATGGTTGCTGTATATGGCGCTGTTGTTGTGGCGCTAGTAAGAGCAGAAGAAAGTCCTGTCAAAGCACCGGTGCGTGGAGTTCCTGTATAGATATAATGAGAAAGTCCGTCGATAACGGTTCTGTAGTAGTTTGCTGCACCAGAAGTTGACTTGGCATCTGTTGCGCGAGACAGTCCGGACCACACCTCAAGGATTGTTCCAGGAGCATTGCTAAACTTGCCATTGACATCAGACACAACAATATGAATCTCATCTTGAGTTGTATAACCAAGATTGCTCATGAAGGCTGATGTGCCTGGAGCCTTAGCAACAGCATTGTGGAACTCCCAATAACGAGCGGTTGTATTGGAAGTCTGTGTGATGTTTGTTGAGAGATTGTAGTTTGAAGCAAATGAAATCGTTACGCCATTTGCATAATAACTACCGCCATTTGAAGTTTCGTTGCCAACAGGACCTGTTGTGCCAGTAACCTTCAGTAACTGATAGCCCATTGAAGTGTTGCCTACCTTGATATAGTCACCAACAGTGATTGCACCGAGAACGCTGTTTGCGGTTGAGTTGCCGCTGCCGGTGGATGATCCAGAAGCATTTACTGTGGCAACATTTGAACCAACAGTGAAAGTCAGAGAAGCAACATTGGCTGTAAGATTCGATGTATATGCAGCAGGACTGTCGCAGACAGAAACCTTTAGTGAGTTTCCGATGCTACCAGCATATCTTGCAAGATACGCAACATTTGCGTCGATGGTTGAGTTTAGGAATACAGATGAGTTTGCAATCTGAGGAGCAACAACTGTGCCTGTGTTTGCCACAGCATTCAATGCGGTTGCATCAAGTGCGCGAACAACATAAAGAGCATCAGAATATGCAAGAAAGTTTGCTGATGTGAAAAATGAAGAATATGCGTTATCGTTTGGTTTGCCAAACACTTGAACTAGCTGAGTTTCTGAGTTGATCAGAGTTCTCTCATATGCTGGACCCCACTGAAAAACACCTACAGTAGCACCAACAGATGTTGAAACAGCAGGAACAACAGTGGTTGTATCAAACTCACTGACATTTACTCCTGGACTTACTTGGATTGCCATATTATTACTCCCTTAGACTAAGAAGATCATTCTTGTTGTTCTATTTATAAAATGCGACATTTTCAGAAATGGTTGCTGGTAAATCCAACGAGAGCCTCTTCAAAATCTTCCTGGTCAAATCCAGGTTTGTGCAAGTCCATGTTATAAAACTCATCGAGAGAAACCATATCCTCGGTAGTATTATTCCATCCGTCTGTGAGTATTCCAAAAGGAGCCACGGCCTGTTCAATGATATCTTTATTTTCTTGCCAAAGATCAAGTCTTACGTTAGTATCACTCTGATTTATGAAATACTTCTGTGCAACTGCCCAACCAAACATGACGCCACACATAACCAAGTCATCATGTTCGCCTTCTTCAGCTTCATATGATGCTTTATTTTCTATGAATCTAAACAACTCATAGATCAAATCATAGTCATAGAATATCAACTTATCACCTTCAACCAGGCTCTTGAAGTTGGCACATCCAATACGTTTGGTCTGTTTTGTTTGTCTGATACCACGGATGGGTTTTACTTTGTAACCTCCACCCATTTTGATGCCGGCACGACCCTTTGCTTGAGTCATGACGACACCTTCATATTCCAGATCATAAAATAAAATGTCTGCAATCTGTTGACCATTATCATTTACTTCTATGAGAACCAGAGCATCAGTATAATGTTTACCTGCTCTCCAAATAATGTTAGGATACAACAAAGGAGAAATCTCATTGTTTCTGTATTTGGCCACAACCTTGTATGGAACAGAAGTAACATCAAACACAAGGAAAGCAGAATAGTCAATAGATGAGCCACGAGAGACATCAACCGTAATGAAATATTTGTGATTTTCTATAGGTTGCTCGTAGATGTCCAGATTTTCAAATCTGTGCAGAGGTTCTTTCCACACCATTTGTTGTAGCTTCTTTACATCAATCAAAGTGTTGGATGAACCGAGGAACTCCGTTTCAAACTCGATGCGCCACTGGCGTTCGCTTGTGTTGGCTATATACTCTTCTTTGAACTTTTCATCTCTGCCTGGAACATCAGACCAATGAACAGTGCATCGATGATAGTGGTTTTTGCCTTCTTCGGAGTCGTTCCATATCTTATAAAAAAGATTCATGCCGTTTGGTGTCGAAGTGATGATTACTTTTGTGGTTTTACCTGATGTGATTGTAGGATAAACGGAAGCAAAAAACTCTTCTTGTTGATTATTAGGCACAAATGCGAACTCGTCAAGCACGAGAAGAGAAAATGTTTTACCTCGAACAGCAGAACCGCCCGTCGCGGACGCTAAAACTTTAGATCCATTTTCAAGTTCTATCGATCCTTTGTTCCACTCAATAATACCTTGCTGTAAAAACTTCGGTAAATATTCAAACATAAGTTTTACGCGACTGAGTATTTCTCTGGCCTGGGATTCTTTGTTGGCCAGTACAGCCACAAGATAGTTACTATTGAATAATATTTTGTGTAGAAGATACGCACAGGTTGTGGTGGTTTTACCACACTGTCTAAGAAGCTTACATATAGTGTATCTATTATTTTCAAACGAGTTTACCATTTCTTCTTGGAATGGCCACAACTCAAAGTTGATCAAACCTTTATCAACATGTACAATCTTACAGTATGTCTTGATGAAATAAATCTGGTCTTCAGCACACTTCATATATTCCTTGATCATGTCTTCTGACCACGGAATCTTTACATTAGTTGCTTTCAAGTTTTGGTTGTTTAGGTAATACTCGGACATCAGACATATAGCCTTTTATTTGGATTCATAGGATTTCCCAGTATCCATCCGGCAGGCTCTGAACCAGGAACATATTTTTTACACACTTTATTTATCAAATATCTTCATTTTGACCTTTGATCATCTTGAGTAGGTCATTGGTGGAAATGACAAGGTTGTTATGTATCGTTTGTTGTGGTTCTTGTTTATCGACAAGCGTTTTCTTTTTCTGGTGTATGTCGATCAGGTCTTTACTGGTTTCTCTAATGGTGTCTACCAATCTGGCAACAACTTCAAACGCTCTTGGTGCCTGAGAACCCTTTGCAACCTGACATAGTTCTTCCAAAGCACCTTGACTGGTCTCTAGAGCATTTATGATTGCGTCTCTAGCAACCTCAAAGTCGCCTTCGATTTTTTCTAAATCTGTTTCTGGCTCATTTACAGGCACCAATGCAGTTTCTTTTTTGGCTTCCACTGGCAAAGGAGGCAGATTGAAGATTTTTCCTAGTTTATCTTCTTTATCCATTATTCACATCTTCCGTAAATCCAACAATATATCCATAGTTATCGCTTGCCTTGATTTGAGACGAAGGAATAGACTGAGCAGCATTTGATGTTGGTTGTCCGTTTGCAGTCAGTCCTGGCTGAACATCAATAATATCGGTGGGTTGAGCAACACCAACACCTTCTGCGGCAGTATTCGTATGAGGTATATAGGTGTTGACGATGATTTCCTTGATAACGCCAGATTCTTGTGAAGGACCCCAAAGAACACCCATGAGTGTAAATGTTAGTTCCCAGATAACCCATTCTTTATTTTCAAAGTTGCTGGCATAGGTGTCGATGCATTGCACTGTATTGAGAACGATTGGAATGTTCACGGAATAGTTCATCTCTGGAATGAGATTGACTGTAGCATTCCACTGAGGAGTAAAGAATGGCAGGATTTGCTCGACTATTCTTAGAGCATCTTCTGTGTTTCTGGAGATAATAGACAGCGTAATATCGTAGTTGTAAGGCACAGGATTATATTGTGTGGTCAACGATCCACCGCTGGCACCCACAGCAGAAACTCTGCCTACCGTATTCTTCTTTCTGTCTGCATCATATTTTATGCTGGTGATCTCAAATGACATTCTTGGAAACACCATTGAGACTTCACGCAACAGATCCGGATTCTGGATGTATCGAGTTAAGTACCGCTCCTTGGGACCATACTGCAAAGGAACCTTTATGGTTTTTTGAGACACACCATCAGCATCAACTCTATCAATGTAAATATCATCAAAGATTGTTCCGAAGAGTGTCACATATTTTCTGGTCAATCCCCAGTAGTAGTTCTGTCCGAGCATCAGAGAATCGTCCCTAGAGGATTGGTTTTGGAGAAGTCTATAAAGGCCTTGCCTTCTTTGCTGAAGAAGCTATTCTGAGTTGTTCCATCAATATTGTCTGGCGTGTATTGACCTTCGACCAATCCATCACCAGATTGATCCACAAAATGATCGCCTTGCTGGTCTGACAGGAAATAATCATCAGCAGCATTGGAAAACTTGGATTGAATATTGTCGATCTCAGCCACGCCTGTCTTGAGGTCCTCATTGCTGTAGTTGACGCGCTCTGCTTTGATATCATAATATGTCAGAAGACCGGTCTGATAAAAGTTGGATTCATGTTCAACAAACTTGACTTCAAACAGGGCACGTGTGAGTGGAAGATAGATGAAGTCACCTTCCAATGGACGAATCAGGTTTGGCTGAAAGTTGGTAAACTCTTGTTGCCAGCGATTTCTCATCATGGAAAATGTGATCTGGTCAGCCATGGAGATACCAAACTTCTGCATCAGGTCACCTTCGCCTTGCCAACCTGAAAATGTTTTGATATAAACTTCAATGAGCGTGGCTTGGTCAAACTGGCTTAGTGTGTCTTCCAGCCATAGTTTATCGATATTCACATGACTTCTTGGCATATAGTATGCATCCACCCCATACCTCTGAATCATTTGAGTTCCTAGGTCCTGCAAAAGTTGCTGGTAACCATCGTGTGTAAAGTTGTCAAAGAAAGTTGAGACAGCCACGAGTATTATCCTTTATGAAAAGTATATATTTCAACCTATAAAATACGCTGGCGGCGCACTGAACCCACGCAACATCTCATCTTCCATTTTCTGAATCTCAGCAGTAGCATCATTGTAAATCTTTTCTCCATTGAATGTGGCACCACCTGGCAGAGCAACATTATTATAGATAATCAGATTCTGACCCCAGTTTTGCTTTATAAGTTGTGTGGCATATTTCAGAAGCCAGCGGTCTTTCCAAACATCCTCATATAAATCAGGATCTACAATTTGATATGCTTCAATCACCATAAACTGACCAGGACCAATAATGTCCCAGTTCATATCAACATAAAGTCTATTTGATCTTCTGTTGTAGCGAAGTGGTTGCATACCAACCAGAAGTTGTTCTAGCAACTGGATGTGTTGCATCGCCATATAATACGGGACCATGGTAGTTGCAGTGAGATCGTAAAGATCATTCAGCGCAATCTGATAACGAATATTGAATAGATTATTGGTTGATAAAGAAGAACCAACAGGAAATACATTTACCGCACCAATAATATTTGATGGTAGAGTGAGATATCTGTTGTTGATGTCTGTCTGCTGAACTGGATATTTGTAGTATTGCTTTTCTGTGCCATCAACATGGATATCAGCATACATGTTCAGAGCATCATCGATACGATCCTCAATCTGATCATTATCCATATTGATCTGTGTTACAGGCGCACCAAGACGGCGTAGGCAATATTGCTTGAATGATTCTCTGTCTGTAGGAAGTGCCATGATTATCTCCTTGTTGCTATATTTATGAAAATAACCATGGCAAGAATCTTATTCAGTAACTGGTGCAGGTGCTGCGGCAAGCTGTGCATCAGCCTGTTCCTTAATCTTTACCAGAAGAGGATATGCACCAGATGATGTTGGTAGCTGACCAAGTGCGGTCAGAACACCATTTACTTCATCAAGGGTAAGAACGATATTAAGATTTGTCATTATATTCTCCTTCAAGATTATTTATTCCCACGGCAGCGGTAATGATATAACAGGTGGGGTTATTAAAGCTTCAATATTTTGTTGTAAGTTAGTTTCGATATTAGATATAGAATCGGGTCCAAGATTATCTTGAACCCAGCCAATCACTGTATTTTGGTCAAGTACTGAATATGGAGTGAAATTCCCATCCGGTTGATAGGATACACCAACAACATTGCTTAATGAGGCAGATTGTTCTCCGTTAGTTGCCGTTACAGTATAGAATACTGTAACCACCAGATTATTCTCTGGAAGACAAACCATTTTATCAATAGACCAAGCGTATGTAATTGTCATAACTATTCCTATTTATCCTGCCACCCAAGCGGTGCCGTTGTCGAATACGGGTGTTTTAACTGACCCGCCGCCCGTGAGCGTGCCGAGGAACGTCGGAACAGTTGCATCGGTCACATAAGCCCTGCGCCCTGCCGTGCCCGCCGTGGGGAGTGTAGCAACGGTGTAGGCGGCAAGCTGGATGGTGCCGGTGGCAATAGTGCTGCCATTGAGCGTCGTGGTGCTGGTCGCGCCACTGACCGCCGAGCCAATGCTGATAGTCGTGGTCGAACCAGACAGACCAGCCGTGCCGATGTTGACGGTTTTGGTGGAGCCGGAGGTGGTTGCGGATGTTGAATAGTTCGCAGTGGTACTCCCATTCGGGCCTGTGATATTAATAACACCTGTTGCGTTGAAAGTACCGCCGCTTACTGTTAATGCGACGAGCAGCGCGTTATCTGCGCCGATTGCGTAAAGATTGCTTGACCCACTTACATTTGTGCCTCTAGCCGGGTTTTTGAAATATGTACCATAAATGTTAGTGACGGTAATAGCATTCGTTGCAGCATAAGTCTCTGTATCAAACAAGTTCATGTAGGCGGTTGTTACGGTGCC
>Ga0007862_1000222_pt1 | contig 18560 bp, 10 predicted proteins | sample CryBogCBH20Aug07_FD_71206 | JGI IMG/M metagenome (GOLD analysis project Ga0007862, IMG submission 71206) | Freshwater microbial communities from Crystal Bog, Wisconsin, USA - CBH20Aug07 | ecosystem: Environmental > Aquatic > Freshwater > Lake | place: Crystal Bog, Wisconsin, USA | collected... | reverse complement strand
ATGGTATCAGCATCAACCGTCCAGAACATGGGTGTGCTGCTCAGCTCAGCGCAGCGCAAATGAGCTTTATGTATGCCTTTGATACCGCTCACATGTTGAGCTCGCGGGAAGCGAGACTGCAAGCGATTGAAGTTTTCCTGTGCATAGGGTTCTTGATAGCTGATGAAAAAGATGTCATGCGGCACGGTTCTCGACGCTACTGTGTCCATGAACTTGATGGACTTCAAACTGCCTTGTTGCAGCTCTTCACCGTCGGGAGCATAGCTTCCTGGAATCAGATATATGCCGGTGTGAGTTCCTGCAGAAGTCTTCCAGACATGCACATAATTCCTATCCCATGTGGGAGGACGCCAATTGATATCAAACTCGGCGTCCAATATCACGTCATCCATCACGATCCAATGCATCTCAGTGACGGCTTGCGTACCAAGTGACAACGCAGCATGAGCTATGTCAATGTGATCATGATAAGATGCATGTATCACATCATAAGCACGCAACGTGTGCACGGGACCAGACATTGGCTTGATCTTGGACAAGACTCCTGTTGATATCTCTTCTTCGGTCAACTTGTATCTGTTTGGTACTAGATAGACCCCAGCAAACTCATTTATAGTATTACCAAGATGATCAACTGTGGGCCAAACATGCACATATGGACGGTCCCAGGTTTCAGTTTTCCACGAGAGATCAAGATCTTGATTGATGTCAACGTCGTCGGTGATCAACCAATGCATGCTGGTCATGCACATGCGAGTTGATGCAGCTATGGCCTGGGTTATGCTAGCGACATTTGGTAGATATTTGGCATTGGGATATGCAGCACGAAAATTTTCATACGCAGGATTGTTCTTATCATGCTTGCTGCAGAATACTATATCATACATTAGACTGCCGATATGTGACGTATCTGGTCATATCCTACCAATGGTCTTGGTGGATTGATGTAGACATTCTTGAAGAACTTGCTTTGCACAGCATCTAGATCTGCAACATCTATGCCTAAACCTTGTCGTAGTTGCTGACCAAGCACAGCGGATTCATGCAGAGGATCACAGTCCTTGACTGTTTGCCATAGATCGCCAAACCAATCATAATCTCTTATCATGGTATGGTCGTTGTCAGATAGCGTGCAATCGTATGCACCGAGGCGAGCGCCATATATGCTCCAGATACCATTCTCGACATCAGCACCAACGCTACACCATATCAGCAGCTTGTGCAGATTATAGATCCATATCTTGCTCTTGAAATCTTCAGCAGATACCTTGTTGCCATTTTCCAAGCTCATCTTCACGCCCTCGCGATAACCACTGCGAAAGGCCTGATATGGACTGCTGTTGATCATGCTGGTGCTATAGGTGCCAAACACTTCGTGGTATTTGGCATTCCAACAAAAATCCACCTTGCTGGCATCAGAGCTGCTGTTCTCATGGCTGTTCATGGTGCGCACGAACTGCTTGCTCCACAGCTTGAGCCCCCCGTTGCCATATACCAATCCATTGACGTAGTTGCGTCCGGCCCAGGTCCACGCATGATCGTCTTGACCTTCGCTGATGTTCAGCTTGACCGTGAGGAACTGCTCCGATATCCTGTTGTCACCGTCAACTGTCACGAAGAAATCAGTGTCAGCTACGTCAGCACAGGCCCTGTGAGCAGCATCAAATCCCTTGACACCGTGTACCCTCTTGGCCCAGGGTACTATGTTGACAAGCTCAGCATACAAGGATTCTGCGTTTGGTTCATCATAGCTGAGGAACACGAAATCAAATTCACTTATCTCACGCTGCATCGTACCTCACATATACGCTGTAATCGCCATCCACGTCAACTGGAATCTCTATGTCTACTGTGCTAGCAGAATCTGCTGCATATGGATACAGATCTATCTTCTTGATCAGATAATTTGGATCATTTTTCATGGTAATGTAGAAAACTATGTTTTTGGCTTTCTTTTCTACATCAACTACGAAACCATCTTTGGTTCTTTCCTTGATTATTATGGGGCTTCTATCACTCGTTGCGAGATCAAAATGCCGATGTATGTTCTGCTGTTCAGGATCTATGAGTTGCCAGAACTTCTTGAAAGGTTTGCTTTGCTTTCTATAATTCAGCACCAGATCGCTGTGTTCATAAACCAATTCATATTCAAACAGGCGGCTCTTGCCAGAGATGATGTCCAATGCTGATTCGTAATGCATAGCCAGCTTGGCCATGCCAGGACCATAGTCTTGGTCTGGATTGAATCCAACATGCCGCAGTACCAGCGTGTCTGCTTCATACCATACCCAGGCCATTTTATCTGCTGACTGTTCGCTCATAATAATCCAATATCTCGTCCGTGAGGAAATCTTTCACATGATAGTGCAGCGGGAAAAACTGTAGGTAATTACCTATCTTGCACTCGAGGTTTGGATTGAAAAACACGCTCATGTGCCTCGTCCAATCCTCGTCTAGGCTGTCATGACCCCAGCCCTGCAATCTGCTTTTCATGTGAGTGAAGGTTGGTATCTGCCTCGTCGTGTAAGAGGTTTGATCCAGATCCAGCAGCTTGAGAGCCAGAGCAAATATCACGTCTGTGCTGGGATATTTTGGTCTTGTATCAGGCTTCATCGTCACGTTGAAGATTGCCTGCCAATTGAAGTACATGTATTTGACCAGATCAAACAGCTCAAACGTTTCCGGAGTCTTCTTGAAATACATGAAAGCCGTGTAGACATTTGGCAGCTTGTCTTCGGTGAATACCTTGCGATAGCTGTCGTCCGTGATGGTATCAGATCTGTAATTCAACACTCTGTTGCTGATGGCAAAATCCTGCTGTGACATCATATCCCACCAGCTGCCGATGTCATTGAAAAACAGCATGTCTGCATCCAGCTTGATGGTCTCATCGTATGGAGTCATGTGTATGACTTTCCATTCGTTTTCCAGCTTCCATTTGCTGTCAGCAGCATGGTCTCCCCAAGGGATTTCTATTATGTTGTCAAATGCCCACGCATATTGATCGGGTACGGTGGTACCGGGTGTTATGCCAATGCTTAGGTATGGTACTGTCTTTTGGCTGGCCTTGAGACTGAGAGCCAGTGCATAAGCCATGCGCACATATTGGTTATCACCGCTGTCTTGAGCGATGGTGAAAAATCCACGAGGCCTGTGATTGATGTCAGCCGATGCCATAAGCTATGATCTCTTTTTTGTTGCGCAATATGGATCGCTTGTTCATCATGTGCAGATTGCTAGAGACCGAATGCATGTAGAATTCACCTTGCACAGGCTCGCTGGTTATGAGGCATTTGCCATCATCAAACCTGTGCATCTCGTCATGCTCCATGCTGAATAGTATGTGATCAATTGGCAGAGGATTGATGCTGCCATACTCCATGAGATTGTTGGCCATGTGTATGGCAATGCTGAGAGCATAGTCATTCCTGAAATAGCCACTGTGATTGAACCTATACAGGTATTGGTAATAGGCATAATTTTCTCTGATAAAGTTCATCAGTTCAAAGATCAGCTTGCTGTTATCAGTCTTGCGGAAATAGATAGCAGTTGCCCAATACAAAGGTATGCTCATCTCGTTGAACCGATTATCAAAACCAAAGTTGTTGGAGTTGTGATCCAGATCAACCGTCTTGCGATTGCACAAGAAATCGTCTGCATGGTCCCATACCAGATCCATGGTATCGTCCAACATGAGATAATCAGCATCTATCATCACTGTCTCTTCAAAAGGAGTGAGATCGTAGATGTTTGGACGGTTGGTATTCTTGTAGGTGTCAGTGAATGACGTGTATCTGGTATCACCAAATCTACGAGTACCAGCTTCTTCTGCGTTTGGTTCATTTATGATGATCCTGTCAAACGCTTTGCGCATGATCACATCGCTGAAATTAGATTCGAGATGCCCAACAGTGCCAAGGTCAGATATCAATGCTACCTTGTTTTCCTTGAGATGTTTCTTGATCATCAGCGCGTTGCACAATGCCATGGTACCATAATCCAAGCTGGGATTATTGTGTGCAAACATCACGAATCCGCGCGGTAGATTAAAACCAGGAGGATAGTTATTCATCGACAAACTCATATATGCTCTTTACTGATCGAGCACTCCTAAGCTTGCTGTATTCAGCATGATAATAGTTGCTAGCTTCAAAATACTTGCTGGTTATGTCATCGAGAAAATCCTGTAGTTCATTTACTTCTATTGGATTTCCATTTTCATCAATCAGAACCACGCGGTCATTGTTGCTGTCAACTAGGAATTTGACGAAAACTATCAGCTCTTGTGTGACTTTGAAGATACCGCCGTTGTGCGCATGCACCAACATGTTGTTGAACTTGATCTTGAGATCTTCTTTGCGATTGAAGAGCCCTATGCGGTATTTTGAAAATTCCAAGGCTTTTTCTAGTCGCTCATCCATGCTGATCTCCAATCGTTCTCGCAAACGATTGTGCCGCAGCAGGCAGATTTAGTCAACTTGTCAGAGAGGAGTTGTCGTAGTGAACGTTGGATTAGCTATGGTCAACACGCCGCCAGCTTTGTATTGATCTATGTAGCTGCTGGTAGTGCCGTTAACGCTGCCATAACCGCCGCTGGAGTCACTGAATGTTACAGTGCAGTTAATCAAGCTGCCGTTGCCGCCGTTGGCTCCAACGTAATTGCTGCGGCTCACTTGAATGCTGTAGAAGATACCGCTATAAGGAGAACCGCTGCCGTAGTGAATGAAGTTTTGGACCAAAGAGCCCGTCAACCCGTAATAACCAACGTTGTTGGTTATGGTACCACCAGAACCAGTGTATGTAGTAGTGGTTGCACCCATCTTGATGGTGCCCATGTTGGTTAGCAATGCTGCCCATGCAGCTGCGCTGCCTGTGGTACCACCAACGTTGGCACCGCTCCACCTTATCTGTCCACCACTGTTAAAGAAATACCGAGCTGCATTTTCTGTGCCAAAGTCAACAGTGAATATGTGACGTATTACTCCATTCCAAACCCCAACGCTGCTGGTTAGAGCATTGGTTACCGACATCTGCGTCACGTTGGCATTGAGCCTGTTGGTATCTAGGGTAGCAATGTTGCTTGGTATCACAGATTGGTATGCTATGGTTTGACCGGTTGCAACCGTGGTAGGAGGCGTCAATCCAGAACCTTGATGCGTGTTCAAGGTACCCATGGCATTGATCAGATTGTTCCATTGTCCAGCTGATATAGCAAGACCACTGGTAACAACTGCCAAGTTAGTGCTGGTCTGACCGTATCCGCGATCACCGTATCCAACACCTATCAAGGCTGCTACTTTATCGGTCGCTGCTAATGAGCTGGTATAGGCAGAACTAGGCGCCGTGTTGCCCACGAAGCCATTGTAGTCGCCAGCTTGTATTAGGCCACCACTGGCGTATGTCATGTTAAGCGCGTCCTATCACTATCTCAACTAAACCAACGTCGTCCGTTTCTTTGATAGCCAAAGCACGACCAAGTATCATGTGAGGATCCTCGCCACCGTCAGCTGCCCTAGCTACGCCAGGCGTATCACTGCTTACCAATCTATCACCCTTGCCGCAACGGCCTATCACCTTGCAAGGTGTGCGGCCTATCAGTGCAACATATGGATGTGTTGCATCTGATCCTGCCTTGCTATTCATCTGCAGTGCAGGCTTGTCTGATATAACGCCAAACACGAATGGATCGCTATCTGTGGTAGTCAAAGTAATTTCAGCATCACCGCCAAGCTTTACAACATCACCAACTTCCATGAGTGCATCAGCTGCATAGCGTTCTGCAACGTCAGCATATTGTGCTTGCGTTGCTGTACCATTGAAGGTTGTCGCATATACTGTGTTGAACACATAGCTTGCGCTACCAAGATTGTATGTATTAGTCACAGATGGTAGATTGGTCTGTGTGGTATAGAAAATGTTGGTCGCGCCGCTTATGTTGCCAGCATTGACATTGTTGGCATGCACAGTGCCAACATACAAGTTGGCAAACTGCAAGCTGTTCGTGCCTAGGTCATAGGTTAGATTAACCGAAGGTGCATTGGTCTTGTTGTCTGAGAAGATCGCAGACCAAGCAGTGCCTGTATAAACTTGGAGTTCGTTGAAATTGGTATTGTACCAAACCACGCCCTGCAGCAACGGAGTAGGAGCTACTGAACCTGCAAAGTGCTGCATGTCCCAGAGTTGATTCTGTAGCACAGGTGCACCGTAGTTCGTGTAACCCTTGCCTGGAAACGCTATGGGAGCCGCTGATGTGTTCAGCGCGCCATCAGCTACACTTACCAGTAGCGATCCGTTAAATTGATAAATGTTCTCTGACATATCGTCCACCTGTTATGATTGCAAGCATATTTAGCAGCTCCTTACACCGTCTGTATACGTATGGTATAGACAATTTGTATCTGCCTGTTCAAACTCTTTTGCACCGGACTAAAGATCACGTGTGTCAGCAATCTCCCAGTGTTTGGTCCGTTAGGACTGTATGCTTTTAGCCCTAGTTCATTGAAAACATATTTGCCACCTATGTTAGTAGCAGTATCAAACGCATCTTGGCCAGCCGGTTGACCGAGGTCTAGCAAGCAGGTCACGATCACGTCTGTATAGGTTGTACCATCGATGTGTGCAGTGCTTATGTAATTCTGTTGCGGATCTAGATCCAGCGGGCTCTGATCGTTTACCACCTGATAATAGGTTTGATTATACAGTTCCGCAGTTTGTCCTATTACATTTGGTGGAAGATAGGTGATAGTGCCTATCTCGCTCACAGTTGCACCGCCGTTGCCAAAACACATTTCCTGTATCCAGCTGTCTGGACGATCAGCTATGGTACGCGCCAAGCTGATTGAAAAATTTTCATAGTTGATAGCATTGTTTTTGTCTACCAAGATCTCACCAGTGACATTATCACGTATCAAAACATGACCTTGTATCCACTGATCGCTCTTATCAATCATAGCCATGCTATCAAGCCCTCGTGTTCACTAGAACCTGTCCAGTCTGTGCGTCCTTGATCTGCAAAAATCCGTAGATCATCACAGTACCGTCCTCATCAGGCAGCTTGGTATCTGGTTCTTTTTTATCTTGTTGCTGTTCAGCCATGATTTATTTATGTCCAGGTTCCGGGGTGATTTAGCATGTACTTTGACATGCTGTTGTTGCTATACTGTAACCCATTAGGTGCCGATATCCAATTATAACCTCCAGGTATTGTCTCATTGGCACCGGCAGCAATCACAGTGCTACCTGTAGGATGGCTGATAGGGCTGGTTATTTGCACTTCCAGCCGCGGACTTGCTAGGCGAATGTTGCGCCAGCCAACCGCAGGAGCAGAGACAAATTCAACATATGCACCTGCTGGTTTTCCTACAGGATTATCTACTATGGTATACGTGCCAACTTGCGAGTTGATAGCTGTATCTACCTGTACTGCTGTGCCAATGCTCACTACCACGTTGCCGCCTGCTGGTCTAGTTCCGCTGGCAGTTGGGAACAGCGTGCTCGAACCGTCACCGTCATAGAATATGGTATCATACAGCGTGCTAACATTGCCAACCGGTGTGTTGAATGTACCTCTGATCAACTGTTGCAAGAATCCTCGGTAAGGTAGGCTATCAGTTGGTGCTGGCTGTACCATCCAATAGTCAATTCTCTCGTCGCCTATCCATACGGTGCCGGGAACTGTGAGAGTAGGTTGATCAAGCACAGCTATGTTGGCGACCTCTATGCTTTCGCTGTAGACTGAAACTTCAGAAAGGGTAACAGTCTTGTTGGCATCGCTTATCACAGTACTGGTTACGGCAGTATCGCTCATGATAGTTCGCCATGCTATGGCTGACTTTTGAGGTTTACCGCTCATATATTGGGCCGTTACCGTATCACCTATTCCTACCGTAGTGTTGGCCGTAAACACGATGGCTTTGTCGCCGCCATATTCCGTGTTCCATCCATAGTTACTCCAACCGGTGATACCCCACCCTGGTATGGCTGTCACAGTCACCAATGAATAATCCCACAGAAGGGTCTGCATGGTTTCGTTCAACCAGACCATCAGCGTGCTGTCATTGTACGGCTTGTCTATCAGCACAAATGTACCGTTGACGTTGCCGGGTACGTTTGGATAGCATGGACCAAACAGCGTCTGGGTTCTAAACTCATAGCTCACATCCTGGCTATAGCTTATGAATTTCACCGTCTGACCAGAGCTTGGATTGACCTCTGGCGGGCTCCAACCATAGTAATTGCTCCAGACTCCGCTGTTCCAACCATATGGAGGAGAGACTTCAAACTCGAGAAGGTTATCATTTATCAGATAACCATATCCATATGTTGGATCAACAATTACCAACGATACAACAGCACCGGCATATGGTGGTACGAAGAACAGGACATTGTTGTCACTGATGGTATAATCAGTGCCATATACCTGAGGATAATTGCCTGCATATACCAAGAGGTAGCTTGTATTTGCTGGCATATAGCTAGAATAGAAGCTGCTCGTGTGCCCATCTCCGAGATACACGCTCATCTCCGGACCTTTGAGGTATACTCCATCCTTGGCAAGAGTGGTGCTGAGGTATGGCGGTTCTGTGCTGTAAGGCGGATATGCCAAGTTATAAACATATACTCCTGTTTGCAGCTGTATCTCCTGATCCTGGACTATGCTGTAATTGCTGCTTTCAAACAGCGTGATAGTAACAGTGCTGTTTGCAGCAGGAGCAGGGGTTATGGTAACTACTCGCTCGTTGACCATGATGTCTGCATTTGAACTGTTAAGGATGACTCCATTTACCGTAACAAATAGCAGATTGGCATCGTTGTTTGGAACTGCAGTGCTTATAACGAAATCTGTATTTGCTCCGTCACCAGTGAATTGGTTTTGGCTGACCTGAATGTCATAAAGTGCATTAAATGTAGCACCAGTTCCGTCGCCGCTGCTGCTGTCTTGACCTATAGGTGATCGCGGATGTATGGAATATTGTCCTGGGCTGGCAACAGAAACAGTGTCAATACCCCATGTTACTGTGATATTGGCTCCATATCCAAGGCCGTTGGTTTCATACGCAAAAGTCTGAGGAGTGAAGGTGTATTGTCCTGGCTGCACGATGTTAACAGCAGTGATGCTGCCAGTGTTGACCTGCACATTGGCTACCACAAGTTCTACCGGGTAAGTCTCTGAACTTTCAAAATCATTGCTCAAGATAAGAGTATCACCTATGCTGTATCCATTGCCACTCGATTGGACAGCCACATTAACAGCTTGTACAGTGATGACTTGAACCCTACCTGGTTGATAATTCACATCCTGTCCGCCTGCCAGCGTGATTATGTCTCCTGGTTGATATCCTTGACCAATCGCAACAGGAGCAACTTTGCTGATTCCCACTCCGGTTCCTCCGGTAGATATGGTCAATATCTGTAGATTCTTGCCAGTTGGTGGTTCCAAGAACACCATGGTATTGGTGGCCCAATTCACGACGTAATCGTGAGCTAAGCCATAGGTCAGCATGCGACCATCTATCTGCGCAATGATTGCCCATTCGTCCATTGGTGCTATCCCCAGCGGGAAGTGATCCCTGATACCATCCAATTGGTATATGGTCATGAAGATGACAGGTGATCCGCCTGCAGCCTGCTGATAGGTGTCAATCCTCAGGCTGCTTGGCAACCTATATTTGTAAAGCTCTTCTGGATGATCGTCATCTACATAGGGTTGTACAAAGTGATTGCCATCATTGATTATGTCTATTGCACCGGTTGGAGCAGGCACGAAGGTAGTTCCGGTGTAGAGGACGAACACGTTAGGAGCAGCATTGCTCAGAGGTGCTGTGTAGAACACCAAAGTGCTTCCTCCCCAGATAGGTTGGAATTCTGCGCCTGTTCCGACTCCTGTGCTGTATTGCGGATACGCTGTGCCTACCACACCTTCAGGGAACACATCATAAGAACCGCTGCTGTCCAAGGTCCATGAAACCACAGCGCCGTTGATATCTACTTCGGTAACAGTGAGGACTGTAGGAGAAACTGCAGGAGTGATAGCTAGATGCAGCTTATCGCCTATCGCATAACCAGATCCACCAGCAGCCAACAGTAGTCCTGTCACCCAATTAGGTATTATCCAATCAACTGCATATTGCTGCAGGATGCCGTCGGCCCAAACCACTGGAGTCTGCGGGCTTTGAGGTATGTTGCTGAGTTGGAAGCTACGCTTGTTTCCAGTTCCATAGAACTTGTCATATACAGGAGCCACACCGCCTTCTACGATTATGTCCAAATAGTTTGTCAAGGTGTCTTGGTCAGCATCCCATCCCGTTGGCGTATCCCATGGTATGAAATCCCATCCAGGAGCAAAGCGGAATCCCAGTGCATCCATGATGATTCCGCGATAATCGCTGTTTGGAATGAGATTAGGATCATCCTTGCGTATCATGTTGGCGGACGGCGCATAGTAATCTCTGATGCGAGTGAATGCACCCCATGTTGGATGTCCATAGGTAGTGTTTTCAAATTCCCAGCCCAACACGCTCCAAGACTTGCTGTTCCAGCCAATTGAATTGCTGGCTATTCGATCAAACAACAGATTGATCTTCAAGGTCCTTATCAATTCTGGATTGGTCAGATAGTTCTGCTGCCATGCCAGGTTTGACGAGTTGCCTGTGGCTTCATTGTCAAAATCAGTTGTGTAAACTACAGCATTATCCTGCCATGTGCGAGAATTCACGAACTGCCTTACCTTGGCATGATACGGCTTCACTTCATTTAGGTATGCCAGCAACGCATCGCTGTAGTCTGGTTGATAAAGCTGGCTGGTAGTCAGAGGAATGTTGAAGCCTCTGAGGTATATGAAGCTGGTCTTGAACAACCAATCAACGAAACCTTGTTCTACCAACACATAGTTGATCATGGTGAAGAACAACTGATTTAGATACACACTTTCACCAGGAACAGCCGGATTAGGATTGGCAAATATCACGTTGACCAAACCATCGATCATGCTGGCAAATTCAACATGTGGGAATATGTCAAATCCAGTGCTGTTAAACGGAGTAGTACCAAACAGCATGGTATTGATGCTGCCATCATACACTCCTGTGCTGATCTGTATGGTACCGTTCTGATAGCCTACAGTGACCCATGCGCCAACACTGCTGCCGACCCACTTGTAGAGAGCCCAATATCCGTCGCCTCGGTTCAATACCTTGACTATGGTACCATCTACGCCTGCGTACTGATCGCGATCATTCTCCGTTTGCACTATGTAAGTTGGTATAGTGAGGCTGGTAACACCGCTATCTATCAGATACCAATCCACATAGTACCAATAATTAGGCGTGTTATAAGCCTGTACAGACAGCTCTGTCCAGATGTAATTTCCACCATTGAATTGATATTGGAACAGCTTCCACAGATTGGCAGTGTCTGGACCACCTAGAACCAAGACGGTGCTGTCGTTTGGTATGTTGCCACCCAACGCATTTCTGCTGCTGATTGTGCCAACCGTGTAATCAGCAGCCGGTGCCGGTTCCGCAGTATCAAAATACTTGACCCAGGTGCTGCGGTTGATATCTGGGACCAGCAATATCGTACCAAGAAGCTTGTTGGCTTCTGCCACGTATGTTTCCGCTGCTATGGTGCGATACTTGAACCAACTCTGGCGAGGACGTATGAGCGTACCATAGCGCATGACTTCACTGAGATATGGATCTGGTACGTTTTCATCCTGACCATCCTTGCCTGTTAGGCTGTTCTGCAACTTTGTCCAGAAGAAATCGCTAGGTAGGCTGCCAGGATCCTTTGGTCTCAGCAGATCAAATTGCTTGTAATCAACCTGATTATTTTCTTCATGTGTATACAGCAGGCTGAGGACAGTGTCCTTACCACTGAGGTATTCTCCAATGCCGCTCACTAGGATCGTGCGATCATCTATAGCTGCATACCAACGGACCCCATATGAGGTTGGATATCGTATGATATTGCTGATCTGCAAGGTCGTGAGCGCACGACCTGGAGGCAGAGGCAGGGTAGTGGCATTTGCTACCCAAAAATAGTATCGTGTCGTAGCTATGTTAGCAGCGTTGTATTGCGTTAGAGTAGTGTAGGCCGGATCGCTACCGTTGAGAACATATCCCGTTGGTGTGTAATTATAACCATATTGTGCAAAGCTGGTACCATTAGCCACATATGTGGCCCACATGTCAGGACTTACTGGGCTTTCAACCCATTCGTAAACATCTACTGTAGTACCAGGAGCAATCTGTCCCCAATGCTGCCAGCGATAGCTGTTGTCACTGATCTCATAATCATAATACCGTACGCTGGCTAGATTCCACCAAGTCTCGCCTATGTGTTCAGGACCCCATGCGCGTGTAGCATTGAGAGGATATATCTCGACGTTACCTGTGTTATAGCTAGCTGGATCATATATGCTTATGCGGTCTAGATTCTTGCGTGCTTGGCTTGGGATAAAACCCTTGGCCGGATCATAGTATTCGAGATATGCATAAACGGTACCCTGGCTTTCGCTGTAGAGCTTGCCTTGCAACATCAAGCTTGAATCAACATCATATGTTTGGGTACGCTGAGGCATCCATTGATCGTTCAGGCGAACATAAACCGTCCAACCATTGATACCATAATTGGTCTGATCAACATATGCTATGTCACCTTCCTGCCAACCATTTAACGGCGGATAACGATCGCGCTCTATATTATTTGCAAAACGAGTTGACTTGTAGGCTGTGACATTACCACCAGCACCAATGGTAAAAGTATTGACTCCAACTGTAAAGCTGTTGCCGTCGCCAACGATGTTGCCAACGGTAAAGGTTCCTTGTAGAGCGCTGACATTGCTGATACCATCCAACACAACAACGTCACCAGAAGAAAGACCAACATTTCCGCTGCAGTTGATGACAGTGGGAGCACCTGTGGTGATGCTAGGAGTGGTATTGACCACGAAGACGTTGGCAGTGCTGAACTTCCAAACATCCCAGGTTTGTTTTTCAGTTATAAACTGCCAAACAGTGTCACCATTGACTATTGGAGTTCCTGCAGTGTTCTGGCTCTCCCAGAAGGTGCTGAGCACTGCAGCATTGGTGATAGCAAAGGTAGTCTCGCCAACCAACACATATCCAGCTGTAGGTAGATCTGTTTCAAGATTAGGTAATGGTGTTTCGCGCAGAGGGAACAACGGATCATTCTCGCTGCTATAGCTGATAGGCGGTACCAATATCAACGGATCATTTGGTATCAGCGTGATTACGCTGTTTAACTCTCTGTCATTGCTCTGTATGCCAAAGACCTGTATCTGCTGAGGATCGTTGATGTATTGGTTCTGAGGTATGATGAAATCAATGCTGGTATTGAGAGCAGTGCTACCAAATCTCGAAGTCCTTAGTGCATATTCTTCATAGTATTCGTAGCTACTAGGAGGCGGAGCGATGGTGGCATTACGAAGAATGCTGTCAAACGCCTTAAGCGTACCCTTCTGTTTGATGAAACCCTGATAGAATTGGAATTCGGTGCTTTCTTCCAACAACAGATTAGCTAGGTAAGGCCTATGTTGATAACCTATCTGATGCTTAGCTAAATCGCTTATGACCTGCACATCCACTGCCGCCAACGATGTTTCTTGCAGCGTGAGATTTCCAGTGATAGGATCGATGGTCGTGTAATTCTTTGGTTGGTCAATGTTGTAGTACTTGGTAAAGTCGTTAGCAGTCTTTTCAAAATTGCTTACCAAGTTCCACTGATTATCAGTGCCATTCTGGAATAGGAAATATCCAGGTGCATCCACTCGCCCATCCCAATCATTTGTACGATAAGCAAAAAGCTTCAAACGAGGTTGATAGAGATTGTAAAGAGGATCATATACAGTGTCGTAGAAACTAGTCTGATTATCAATGATCAGCACGCTTTCTATGGTATTCGCAAACAACCTCAAACCATAAACAGTCTGGGAACCCGTTGGCGTGATGGTTATGACGTCATCATACCTCAGCACTGACAGATTAGGACCATCTATCCTGTTGCCTGTCTTGTCTATCACTGGATAGGTGCCACCGACTATAGCATTGACAAACTGCACGCTGCCAAAAGTCTGATGCAATTTCACAGTTAGAGCAAGCGGGCTCAGCGCTATGAAGTTACCGTCGGCCCAATTGCCCTGGCTCCAAAACAGGAATTCTCGACCGCTCTGCACCCAGTCCAAGGTACTATTGTTGTCGTTACTGTACTGATCAAACATGAACCCTTGGTATTCTTGGTAACGCTGTAGACCTATGAGAAAATCAAAGACTTCTTGTTTGGTAGCATATACCGTGCCGTAGGGCACTTCCTGTGCAGCATCAACTGGTACCTTGTACCAGTAAACCCTGTCATTACCTACTACGACAGTTGTCTTAGCCCCTGCTTTGTTGCTTGGAATGACGAGGAAGAACTGATCTATGGCGTTGTATCCAACCACGCGCCAGCCATTGAATACCTGCGTGATGATGACACCGCTATAGAACATCTCTCTGATGCTAGAGCTCTTGTATAGGTAAGTCTTGACATTCTCGCTTGGGATTATCTGGCTGGTATAGCCGATCTGTCCAAAGCTGTCAGCAGTTAGATAGAGATTGCTGGTGATAAAACCTCCAGCTTGATGCGCTAGCTGCGCGCCTGTACCTCTGACGATTCCACCAAAATACTGCGTAACATTTAGATTTTGGCTAACCACATATTCTGTGATCCAATGTTGGATGCCGCCGCTGCCATAATAGGTAAGCGTGCTTTCGTTTGGAATGTTGAGATTTCCACCTATAGCAGTTGGGTTCTCTCTATGCATATAGAGTTCGCTATTTGGTCGCCTGTTATAGGTGTCAATGTATATGCTTTGTGCCGTAGGTTGATCAGGAAACACCGTCATCTGTCGCAGCGTATCCCAGTTGTACTCGATGAACTGTGCTGGTTTCATGAGATAACTGTACTGCGCTGTCACAAAGCTATAATCGTTGCTGTAAATCCAGACTGATTCTACTGGGCTACCGTCGCCGTATACCCACGATGAACTAGCATCTTGCTGTCCTGGTTGACCTACCACAGTACCGGATAGCAACGGAGGCAACAGGTTACCTTGATTATCCACTGGTATGCAGTTCAACAAACCAGGACGAACGCCTGGCAGATAGATACCAGCTCTGGGACCTTGCCTGATTATACCAGCAGCCAAATCACTCCACATATAGGTGTTGCCCCTAGTATAGGGCGCAGGACCATATTCTTGTGTCCACCAAGGCGGCTGTTGACTGAATCCCAACATCTCCCAGGGAGCTAAATGAGGACGATCTGTATCATAGAACCAACGATATATGCCTTGCCAATATCCTGGTACCGGCTGTCCGTCCTTATCGCGGAGGTTACTGTAATTCCAAGTAAATGGATCATTCTGATTATAAGTGGCGTTGGCTTTATAATCCACTTGATTGTTGATTACCCAACGATCAAACAGCGGGTACGTGACCTGTAGATATTCATCGCGGGTATAATCGCTTGATCTCCACTTTCCTGGAAGATATGCAGTGATGTCAAATGCCAGTATTGCCTGTGGATTACTATACGCATCTGGCATGTTGTTGAATAGATCAAGTTCCCATTGCAACCATGCAGCTGCCACCGGACTTGATAACAACAGCGGATCACTAGTACTTGACAACCAATAGTTGATAGTGCCCAACGGCAAGCCATCTTTGGCCATCACGAACCGTGCACCGTCATGACACTGTATCACCAGATTGTAACCAACGTCTAACGGTTCATAATATACCGTAGGATAGTATGCCTTAGTCACACCCAGTCTGGTACCGGTGGGAGGCACATATGTTGGGCTTGTGCTACGTAGATATGTATAGCCAGCCTGAGGCCCGTCTATACCACTGTTAGCCCATGGGCTATTTGGACTCTTGCCGAGATTGATCTGAGTAAGTGCTGTGGTGACCCATGTTTCTGGGCTCTGGGTAGCAGTGTAACCGTTAGCACTGAGATTAAACAGTGCCTGTATGAACCTGTTGTAGAATCTGGTATATTGATTCTGCGCAAACTGCATGGCCTGCATCGGCTCTGTGTTGTTCATCACAGTGTTGATACCAACCGTGATGTTTCCGCTGCTCAATATCATTGGTTTGATCAGCGGCGCTTTGTGCTGCAGGATGTATTGTCCAAGTCCAAGTATCTGAGGCGTATCTCGATAGTTGTTGCTGCTAAGAGGAGAACCGATCAAACCAGGTTGGTTCAATATGATGGTTTCAAATTGTTGAGCAAACTGGCTTTGGCTTATGGTCGTTACCTGTTGGTTATCGGCATTAGCAGTGAGATTTGGAGGTAATTCGTAATAGCCGGTTAGATGAATTGGTGCGTTCCTGCTCCAGCTACGTATCAAAACTCTCTGTCCAGCAGTTGCTGCTACGGTCAAGGTAACGGTGTTACCAGATACTGTGTAATCCACTCCGTTGATTAACAGCGTACCACTTTGATCTTGAATCAGCGTAACATATATGCTGGGCAAGAATCCAGGATGAGGATCAGGGACCTGATCAATGGTAAAACTAGCTGTTGGCAGATATACCGTGAAATCATTGACGATGTATTGCCTGCTTGGTTCTGGAGACCTGTACCATTCGTTGTTATACTGAGGTACTGCGCCGGAATTGTCCTTATAATACAAGAAGCCTTCTATGGGTTGTGTAGTGGCAGTGTTGTATTGATACACGTATGTCTTGGTAACGATAGCGTTTTCAAACACATAATCACCAAACTGATCAAGTAGTGGAGCAAAACCAAGTTCAACATCTGTAGCAGCATAACCGTCTATAGCATAGGTGAAGATTGGATTACCGTTGAAGTTGCTGTTTGGATAGACGCTAGGATCTGATAGATAATTGCCATCGTAATCAAACAATGCAAACAGTGGTCCAGAGTAAAGTTTTTTCTGTTGAGCCACTAGCCAAGAAGTGCCATCATACCAATATTGAACGTTAGCTGTGTAGCTAATCCCATCTACTGATAGGGTGCCTAGCAACACCAATATTGAATCTCCCAATATTGGCGGTCCGCCAACTTCGGTGAGGGTTATCACCCCAAGGTTGGACAGGCCTCCTACTAGATATACCCGATTATTGACCTGCGGATCTGTATCGCCTGTGACCAATATAGTCTGGCCATCGGCCAGTTCTACCCCATTTATCACGTAGCGAGACTGTCCAACTATCGTGCCTAGAACATCTGGTATGTTTGAACATATCAATGTAGCATTTGGTCTTCCTCGCCAACCGCTATTATACAATTGAAGTCCAGCTTGGAATTCAATTATTGGTCGAGCTGCACGGCTTTGATATGGTGGGAATGAACCAGTACCGCTAGCCAGCAACACGTCTTCGTGGAACCAGCGATTATTAGCGCTCCATTGATTGCTTGGATTTAGACATCTAGCAATCGTGATGTAATCTTTCTGATAGATATCAGGATTGCCATCCCAACCCTCTGTATCCCATCCTCGATTGTCCCAGTTTGGATCTACGAAACCTATCAACGGCAGTAGCTCTATTGCACGACCAACGTTGTTGATGATGTACGGCATGTTGTTTATGGAACTAGTAGCATCATCAGTTGGAGTGATTACCAAGCCTGTACTAAACTTCAGTTGACCCGTGACTATATTGCCGTTAGATACCTGATAAACACCATCATAAACGAATTGAGTTTTGCCAACTGCATCAGCCAAAAGATCAGTCTTTGATAGCAACAGTATTGGTGCCGGACCAGTTGGTACCCAGTAATACTTTGTATAGTTAATCAGCTTGTCTATATCGACAGGAGGTGACCAGCTATAGTACTCCTGCTCAAACAACCTGCTTTGATTAGTGGTGATGGCGCCTTGGAACTGGAGACTATTAACATAATCATGATAAAACATGATGTTTGTGGCCACACCACTATAGGTGTTGTTGCTGATAGCAGTCACAGGCAGCTGGTAATCAGACCTGCTCTTGGTAGGTTCGCCTATGTAATAATCTGTCCGCGCATTGTAATAAACAGGTTTAGTACCTATGTATCCACTGAGAAACTCCACGCTTTCCGGTTGAAACATATGATCGACCGTAGCAGCGAAGAATTTGGTCAAAGTCTCAGTTTGATTTACTCCAGGAAGTAGAGTTATTACCCGCCGCTTCTCAACCATTGTTTATCCCCAGTTGTGCCTCTGTTAGGCTACCAACTATCACTATGTTTTGCACTGTTGCACAGCTAATAAAGATCTGATCCGGATTAGCTATGATCTCAAATAAATCGCCAAACTTTGCACTGCCGTTTGTAGGAACCATCACTATGGTAGCCACTATAGTAGCCAAGTTCATCTGAATGAATGTTGCCATCTCAGTGAAGTAGAAATTCTGACCAAAGTCCCAGTTAGTAAGGCTAAAATACGTATCTATCTGCTGTTTGACCAAGCTCTTTACTTCGTTATCGCTGTAGCTGGTTCCTGGTACCTTGACCACTTTGAATATCACTTGATATTCTGGTTGAGCCTGTGG
>Ga0007862_1000220_pt1 | contig 18633 bp, 16 predicted proteins | sample CryBogCBH20Aug07_FD_71206 | JGI IMG/M metagenome (GOLD analysis project Ga0007862, IMG submission 71206) | Freshwater microbial communities from Crystal Bog, Wisconsin, USA - CBH20Aug07 | ecosystem: Environmental > Aquatic > Freshwater > Lake | place: Crystal Bog, Wisconsin, USA | collected... | reverse complement strand
GATCGTGGCCTATCGGGACATACCGTTAAGACCGCAAGCGAGCCATTTTATAGTCGTTCGCAGGCTAAGGGAATTGAGTTGCCGCAGTGAGGCGATAAAAATCCGACAAGCTGGTAATGCGAATAAAAAAACCCATGCAAAGCATGGGTTTTAGCGTCGGAATCAGGATTCACTTGGCAAGAGCATTCTGCTCTTGAATCCAGTATTGCAATGCGGTTTGTGGAATGCTCAGACTTTTATGAGCCAGTTTCATGATGGAAATAAACCACCGAAGCCCGCTTCCCTTGCGAATTTCGCTCGGAAGCAATCGGAAGGCTTGCAGGACCACAATGACGAACTGCATTCCCATTGAGACAATGCTGCTGTCGAGCGTTGAGAGGAGCGCGAGTGAATGGGCGCGACCTTTTGGGTTGCTCTTCCAGTACTCAAAGATGCAACGGTTCAGTAGAACGGATTCAGGTGTATGCGACAGGAACGCTTCCCGCAGTTCTTCGGACAACGTTCTGCGGGTCAGCTGAACTCGTCCCGCTGCAATAGCATAATCCCGAAGCGCATTCTCAACATTGAGCTCATGTTTAATGAGTGCTTCGCGCAGGCTGAGGGCGTCCTTCACCGCGGTCGTTATTCCGGATGCGGTCAAAGGATGGCAGCACCCCCGCGCATCCCCCAACAAAGCAACATTCATCTTGATATTACTTTTCGGCACAATTCGATAGTTGGCAGCCGCCAGTGGCTTGTCAATGGCCATCGCCGCCTCAATATCTTCACGGAAAGCCTTGGGGAACGACTTTAGGTGTTCTCGAACGGATTCCTTGGAGTCATCGCCGCGAAGCACTTCGAACATGACTCGAGCACGACCCTTGGTCACGCTGTAGGCGTAGGAAATGCCCAGGGGATTCAGGAAGATGTTGCCATGCTCTGACTTGGGGAGATGGCGGTCATCGACCTCGACGCCGAGCATCCCTGAGTAGCGATGCGTTTCGTGAGAAATTCCAGCAAGTTTCCTCACCTGAGACATCGGGCCATCAGCACCAATGATCAGTTTGGCATGAATTCTGACGTTGCCTGTCTCGGTCGAAACGACAGCGCTGGCATTCTGTCCTTGTGAATCGGGCTCAATCGCAATAACGCGAGCACCCATCCAAACATCAATGCCGTCGAATGATTTGATTTTCTCGAGGAGATGCTCCTTGAGCGATTGATGTTCAATCGCCATCCCGCCATGGTTCAGTCCTTCGACTTCGCTATAGGGGAGAAGGATGCTGTCTTCGTATTCGGATCCTTCCTTGAACGGAAAAATCGAGAAGCCGCGAATGGGTGAACCAATTTCCGGTTCATCATCAAGCAGCCCCAGCTGCTTCAATCCATCAATCCCTGGCGGATGAATCAGCTCCCCAGCGAGTCGACGCCCGTGGGAAGATTTGGGTTCAATAACGAGAATTTTGAGGCCAAGAGGGGAAAGCGCTGCAGCGGCGGCAGAGCCTGCTACGCCTCCGCCCGCGATCAGGACATCGACGTCCATCTGTGTGTTCGCGTTAGTTTCCATCATCAATCTGTTTGGACCCTTAGGAGATTGAGTTAGGGCAAGAACAACCTTTCGATCAAAAGCTTCTTACCGAAGCCTCAGATCACGTTGGCAACAATAATGCAACAATAGTTGCATCTTGACAACATTAAACCCCTTTTATGGTGTGATTATAGCGCGTAATAGCCCAAACGGGGAAATAGGTGTGGTACAGACGATAATCCAGCATAGCTGCCCCGAAAAAAACACCATTTACTGATTGCATCGGCCAGCTTCCATCCGGAAGTTGTTTGCTTAAAAGCCACAGAAAACCGCGCTGGATGGCAGGATCGTTCGGTGGAAGGACCTCGAGGAGTCCGAGAAGTGCCCAGCTGGTCATAACCACTTGAGTCTCAGGCTGTTCGATATAGCGTTCCTCAAGACAGCTTGTGTAGTGTTCACTCCAGCCCCCGTCAGCCCGCTGATGTGATTTGAGGAAGTTTGCCGCTCTTTGAAGGGATTCATCATTAGCATTAATCCCTGCTAGTCGGAGTGCTCTGGCTACATGGAAGGTGGCATAAGTGTAATTGATGCCCCAAAAGCCCTGCCATGAGCCATCGGGTTTTTGTTGCCCCTTGAGAAGGCCAATAGCCCGTTGGGCCGCATTTTCTAGTTTTTCAGCCTCGAAATCCGGATCCATTATTCGGAAGTGGCTAATTGCACCCAACGAAGAGGCTGTACATTCAATGTATGAGAGTTCCGTCATGCATTGCCCGAACATCTCAGATGGATTGATCAACTCCAATAGCTTTCCCGCACGACGGCGTTCATAGGTTCCAAATCCACCGTCAGCGTTTTGCCGTGAGAGGATGAAACGGATACCGTTTCTCAGACGCTCCGATGGAAGCCGCGGAAGTGAGGCATACCCCGGGTTTTCATAGAGGGCGATAAGACCACTGAGGGCCTCCGCTGTGCAATCGCTGACTGGCCAGCGATGCTCGCCATCGGAAAAACACCATCCCCCCAGTGCAGGATCTCGCCAGTAACACTGATAGTCCTGAGTTTCCTCTGTCATCTGGGCGCGGTCCAGAAATTCAACGGCCTGCGTCATGGCATCGACGGTTCGAAATTCTGGATTTGAGATCTCAGCAATGGCCTGAAGAACAAAGCCGGTATCCCAGGTATTTGAGCGAGCGCCAACGTATCGGAGACCTTCTTTTTCATCCACCCAACGCCAGGCTTCGACACCGGCAAGGCTAGCCTCAAGTTCGGGGTGCAAAGGGTTTTCGATGTAAAGCGCAAGAGTGTTGAGAAGACCGTTTACCGGCGAGATGCCCTGGTGACGCGTTGACTTTTGTTCAAACTCAATGCGATCCATGCAGACCCGAAGTGCTTTTTCCCGGAGCTTTTTTCCGTGCCAACGCTCAAAAATGGCAAGTCCGTCGTAAATGAGCCTGAGCACAGGGGTGATGGGAACATAAACATCCCCTGGAGCTAGCTTATGACGCAGCCTTGAAAACGGAATCCTCTCGTATGGAGTCAGGTACAACTCCCGACGAAGATCAGCCACTAACGCTTGGGGCAAGGTGGCAACAAAGCGTTTTCCGGAGATATAGGCCAAGCCCAAGTAGATGAGACGGGTATGGCAATAGAAGCGCTTGGGGTGGAACGGCAGCCATTCCGGAAGGAGGAAGAGTTCTGGAGGGATGGCATTCAGCCCCTCGTATTCATAAAGCCCGATGATGGCAAGCCAGAACTTTCCCCAGGTCGGGATTCCCTCGACGCCGACTTTTTGACCATGGAGCCACTGACGTGCTCGTCGTGTCACCCCATCTTCAGGAGCGACATTCAGCAGGCGGAGTGCGACGTAGGCGAGTGTTGTGAAGAATATATAGCCTGGGGATTCGGGGTGCATCCCCCACGATCCGTCCGTTGCCTGCGTGACTTCAAAGTGAAGAATGATCTTCTCTCGTTCGCTTGCATGGTAGGGGCGACCCATGATCGTTCTGACGATCACTGCCTGAGCCAGAATCATCGTGCACCAGACCATCTCGCCTTCAAAATCGCCGGTTTTCTTTTGCTGGGAGAGAAGGTAGTCCAGCGCCACCTGTTCGGCCTGAATGATACGTTCGGAGTCGAGTTCGACAGATGTCTCTGGCATTCGGATGGTCTGAGAAAAATTAGCGCGGTGCTTTGGTCACTTCGTTAATCACGTCGGCAAACTCCTTTTGCCAGATGACACGGTTGTTACCCCAAGGACCTTCAGAAAGAAGGACTTGTCCCTTCTTGATTTCAGCTTGGGCTTCAGCAGCTTTTTCGTCCACTTCAAATAGGGCTTCGGCGTAAAAAAGATGATTCAGCGGATGATCGCCAAACTGATCTACAGATTCTTTGAGTAAGGCCAAGGCCTTGTCCCCATCACCAACCCCCGTGGGCCAGGGCGGAGCCTTGAGATAAAGCATTCCAAGCAACCGGAGTGGGCCCCCTTGGTCAACTGATTTAGAGAGTTTGACCGCAAGGGTGAGTTCATCCTCAAGCCTGTGCAAATTTTCCGCAGCTTGAACCGGATGCTCGTTGATAGCAAGGCCCAGATTGGCAGCCAAATAATAGTGAACGGCAGCATCGTCTTTGCCGCCCGCAGTCAGGGAGCGCTCAGCGAGTTTGACCCCCTCTGCTGCGAGTGCCTCCCGGTCAGCACCCGGAGGTTGTCTCTCTGCAAGATGAAGGGCAATTTGCGAAGAAATCGAGGATTTGATGAACGTCGACTGAGTCGAATGTCTGGCAATTTTCATGGCGCATTGAAGATCCTCGGTAGAGGTCATAGGGCCCAGGTGATCCGGGGATGCGAGAAGGAATTCTTCGCTGATGCCGGAGCATCCGGATACGGGGCCGAACAGGACGATCCGGTTAGGTAGTGCGCCACAACCGCTTAGAAGAAGGGCCAGAAGAGGGATGACGGTGTGCATGGGGACAGGCATGGTTATCGACCTTTGTCCCAAAGGGTGATTGCCGGCTGAATGGCGGGCAGCGAGGCTGGAACGAAGGCGTCAATTGCAAAAAGTTCGCAGAGTTTCTTCCCATCCGTATCCTTGCACATATCGCTCAATGCCCTGGCAAAGCGGTTTCGTTCTTCGAGGGTGCTGGTCTCCTGATTGGCGACAAGACCCATCAGGGGGATCGGAGCCGATGTAAAGACAGAATCAAGTTCATGGGTGAGCGGCAGGGAGGCCAGCGCAGCAAATTGTTGGCCATTGAGGAGGATGGCGTCCAACTCCCCCTTATCCAGTGCTCGAAGCGCCCGAATCGCTTGTTTGCTGGGTTTCAGAGAGAAGTCTTTTTCGGGATCCAGCTTGCCTGCGAAGACAACACGCCGAATAAATTCGCTTTCTTCAAATACGGTGCCACCCACCAGCTTGCCTTTGAGGTCATCAAGCGAAGCAAAGCGTCCCTTGACTGCAACCAGATGGAATTGCTCTGTCGAGCCACCGCGCATCTTGGGCTGGACGACAGGCTCCAGATGCAGATTCTGGCGCTGATCCAGAAAGATGCCGAGAGATGTGATGGCAAAGCTGGGTTTTTTTTCCTTCAATAAAGTTTTGCAGCCTTCCACATCGGACGAAAACGCGCTGCTGAAGGTTTGGGCCGGCCATCCGCCAACCCGCTCAACGACACCCAGCATGGCCGACATGGCTTTGTTCGCATCCTCCTCGCTCACGGGGCCCCCGGGGTAACAAACCACCACAGGTGCCGGATCTGAGAACGCGAGACGGGAAAAGGCGATAAACGCCAGGGTCATGGTGAGCCGAAGAGTTGAGTGGCGCATGAGGTTAGTTTTTCCTGGAGGAGCTGAGGATCAGGCCAATAGCCGGCGCAATAAAAAGGGTAGACGCGAGACAGGTCATCAGGCCAATCGTGATATCGATACCCAGTCCCGAAACACCCCGGTAGCTGGCGAGGGTGATGGCGCCTAGGCCGGCAAGCTCGGTCCCTGCAGCCAACAAAATGACTCTGCCGGCGTCCTTGGTAATGGCGATTGGATCTTCCCCCTTAAGGGCCATCCAGCGGTGGCTTAACCAGACGCCATAGTCAACCGCCAGAGCAATGACCAAGGGCAGGGCAATGATGTTGGCGTAATTATAGTGAAGGCCCGCTAGTTTCATGATGCCGAGCATCCAGCCACCACCGATGACTAAGGGGAGCGTGGCAATAACGATCCCCTTAGGGGAGCGGATGATGAGCGCCAACCAAGTGAGACAGACCAGAATGGCTGCCTTGGTCCCCTGACTAAAACTGCTGACCACAGCCTTCGAAAAGACTTGATGGGTTGTTGGGAATCCGGTGGCATCCGGGGAAACCTGATAAACCTCGGTCATGAGTTCATCCAGATTGTTTGGATCGTAGACACTCTTGGCGGGGTAAGCATAAGCGGCCAGGGTTCCGTCAGGAGCCACAAACCGTTCACGCAACCCGTCAGGCAAGTCTTGCGGGGTGATGGGATGGGCGGACGCCCATTCACGCATTTGTACGAGACCGCCCGATGCTGCTTTGAGAATCGTGCGAAGGAGGTTCTCAGAACGTTGGCGTGCCGTTTCAGGGTCCTTTTCAAGTGAAACCTGCAGGCTTTCGATGCCGGATCTAAGTTCCTCGAGCCCCTGGACCAGCGGTTGGTTACCCGAACTAAAGGCTTGCTCTTCGTAGTCCTCGATTTTCTCCAGCGCCTGCTGCAGGAGTTGTGCCATCGCCTTAAAGGACTTTCCGTCAAGTCCTTGCTGGTCGATTGTTTCTAGGTTTTGCTTGAGGTTAGGCTGCGAAGCGAGATGTGCGATTCGGTGCGCAGTTTCGACTCGTTGATCCACATCGCCAGGGAAAAAACTACTAATCGACTGGACTTTGGCAATTGAGGGTTTGATTTGCGCAGCTTCCGTGATGCGGCGGATTTCGTCCAGCGTATGCGCAGTAAAGATGACGATTTCGGACTGATAGTCGGTTTCGGTCACCATTTTCCGCTGATACTCGGCCGCCTTGGAATCACGGGGTAGCAATGCAAGAACATCGTAATCGAATCCCATCTCGAGGCCCGAACGTATCCCCAGTGCCGCGGCACTCCCGGCGAGAAGGACAATAACCAGGGCAAGAGATCGGGGAATGCGACGACTCGATGGTGCAGTTTTGGGTGCGGTTTTTTGGGGGCTGATTTTCGGCGGAATCAAGGCATAGATGGCCGGCTGAACAATCCAGGTACTGACGAGGATCAGGAGGACGCCACCGGCTGCAATGATGCCCAACTCTGCAAAGCCCGGAAACGCAACGGTGGAGAGCGTACTGAAGATCAGTAGCGATGCGCCTCCCGCAGTCAGAACCGCTGAAAAGGAGTCGCGAATTCCGGCTCCAATGGCCTCGACAAGCGGCTTGCCGGATCTGCGTGCTTCGGCAATCTGCGATGTGGTAAAGATGCCATAGTCGGCACCAAGGCCGAACAGAATCGCAAGGAAGCTTGAGGTAATGATGGTCAAATGGCCAACAGCCAGGTAGGCAAAGCCCAGGCTCCAAACGGCACCCAGCCCCATAGGAATAAAGATCGCAAGCGCCCAAGGAACGCTTCGAACGACCAGAAAGATCAAGGCCCCAATCAGTCCGGCAGCCGTCCAGATGACCAGCTTGATGTCCCGTTCGATGTCGATGTACTCCTCGTATTCGATAGCGGGAAGTCCGGTCAGCACCACATGGGGAGCGGTTAGTCCGCGGGCCACGAATTCCTTGGAAAGATCAGCGGCAACTTGGGTGATCCGCTGATTGAAGGGTGCCAGAGTTTCAAAATCCTCTCCGGTCGCCTTGGCATGGACAAAAAGCAACAACATCTTGCCGTCATGCGAAGTGAAGTAGCCCTTGCCCAGCTGTTCGGCGCCAAGGGCCTTGAGGATCGGATCGAAATCGATTTCGCCCGATGCATTTTTTCCATCCAGCCAACGCTGCCATTCCTGAACAAAAGCCGTTGCCCCTTTGATTCCGATCAGGGCTCTTTGGATGTCGACTTCTCCAGCGGGCTTTCCGGTCTGAGTCGCTAAAGCCAGAAGGCTTTCAATTCCCATTTTCGGCATTTTGCTGGCCGCAATGAGCCCTTGTTCCAGCTGCGTCAGTTGCTCATAGGGCAGAATCAGATAAAGGTGATCGTGCAGGAAACCGGTGTCGAGCCGGTCAGTGGCCTGGGCGATTTCCGGTTGTGTTCTGAGTCGAGTCGCCAGTTCCCCGGCAAAGGATTCCAGTTCCGATCGAGGGGCATTCTCAAGAACAACGACCAGATCGGAGGAGGCCCCAAACGTTTCGAGATACCGATTGAGGCGATGAGCGACCTCGGTATCCTGCGGCAGAAGCGCTTGCCGAGAGGTATAGACCGGAAGGTGAACTGACGCAAAAAGGGCCAGAGCTGTTATCGCGGATGCGACAAGAAGAACCCACCAAGGATGACGGGCAGAGCGGATGCTCAGACTGTAAATGAGGGATTTCAACATGCAGTGCGTGAGGGCTTTGGGCCGTTTTGGATCATTCGGGGAATTTCTTGGCTATAAGTCGTCTAACTGGAAGTCTGGGGGAACAGAATTCCGCTGTCATCTTGCTTTGTATTGGGAGAATAACTATGGCTGAGGTTAATGGTATGCCTGAGATTCATGGCAGGGCCCTGGTGAGGGGCATTGGTCTGTTCATCGTCCTCTATATGATTCATGTGATTCTGCTACCGAAATTGATCGGTGAAGAGGCGGCCACGGGTGAATACCAAGGCCTATTGTATGGGATCAATCAGGCTCTTGGGCTGGCAACCTGTCTGATACCCGGATTTGTCGCCGCAAAAATTGCGGGACATCACGGATTTATTCATGGTGGACTGGTAGGGGGGATCAGCACGATTGTCACAGCATTGATCGCCATGATTTGGGCCATTGCCACGGGAGCAAAGTTTTTTGGGCTGGAAACATTGCCCTTCTGGCTGGTAATCAATATGTTTCTCAGTGCTTTTGCCGGCTTGCTGGCCACCAACATGGAAGAACCGGAAGAGGCTCAGTAAAGGCTTGCTGCACGTTAGATTATGACTGGCTCGAGCTCTATGGTGGAATTTCCCTCCAATCGTGGGGGATAATTGATCTTCACTTCGCTTCGAGGCACCGCATGAATCAGGACTATGACGTACTCATTGTTGGGGGAGGCATGGTCGGTGCCACATTGGCGTGTGCCTTGGGTGACAGTCAACTTAGAGTGGGTCTTCTCGAAGATTCCCCACCTAGCGAATTCTCCCCCGAGCAGCCTCATGATCTCAGGGTTTCGGCCGTGAGTATCGCGTCCGCAAATATTCTCAAGACCATTGGGGCTTGGTCGGGCATTACCCAGCGCCGCTTGTGCCCCTATCGCAGAATGCGCGTTTGGGAAGATAGCGGCGATGTAGAGTTCTGTAGTGATGAGATCAATGAGCCTGTTCTGGGGCACATTGTCGAAAACCGCATCATCCAGCTGGCGGTGTTGGAACGAGCTCGTCAATTTGGCAACGTCGAATTGATCGCAGGCGTGAAAACTCAGGGCGTACGCTATGCTCCGGAAGGTTCTTCAGTCACGCTTGAGGATGGGCGCGTCCTCAAAAGTCGCCTGATCGTTGCTGCGGATGGGGGTTTCTCTCGCGTTCGCCAGTCGGCGGGCATGGGTGTCAGTGGTTGGGACTATGAACAACATGCTCTGGTCTTAACCGTGGATACGGCCTGCGGACAGCAGGATATTACCTGGCAACGCTTCACGCCCGAGGGTCCGCAGGCTCTTTTACCTTTGGACGGACCCCACGCATCTTTGGTGTGGTATAGCACACCCGAGGAAGTTGCCCGGCTCAAGGGCTTACCGGATGACGCACTTCTCGCTGCATTGGAAGCCCAATTCCCCGCCTGCCTTGGTGATGTGACCCGTATTGCCGCCAGAGGTAGTTTTCCCTTGCGTCGGCAGCATGCCCTTCGATATGTGAAAGAGGGCGTTGCACTGATCGGAGATGCCGCTCACATGATTCATCCCCTGGCTGGCCAAGGCGTCAATATTGGTCTACTGGATGCGGCCGCACTCGCAGAAGTTCTCATCGCCGCGAACAGGGCAGGCGAAGACATCGGTCTGGAAGCCGTCCTAGGACGCTATGAGCGAATGCGACGTAAGAATAACCTCCTGATGATGACGGTCATGGATGCCTTTTACCGGACCTTTGGCAATGCCCACGGGCCTGTCCGTTTCATCAGAAACCTGGGTTTGGGGCTTGCTGAGCGGCTCAAGCCGGCCAAGAAGTTGGCCATGAGCTATGCCATGGGACTGAATGGTTCATTGCCGCGGCTGGCTCAGGGAGAGGCGTTGCTCGGCTGAAGATTTCTGAATTTGTGATCTTGTCTTAGGGAGAAATGATCATGCACAAAACTCAATGGGTTCTTTTAGCCACGCTGTTTTCAGGGTGCGCCAGTTATTCCAACTGGCAACCGGTTGCTGATCCTGCCAATGATCGTAATGCGGCGAATCTTGGGGTCGATACCGAACAATGTCGGCAGCTGGCGTCTCAGGCAGGTGCTGTCGGGACGGAAGCGGCGAAAGGTGTCGCTGCGGGTGGTCTTTTGGGTGCGGCTGCGGGCGCGGCCATTGGCGCTGTGGCAGGAAATCCCGGTGCAGGCGCGGCCATTGGGGCTGCCGCTGGGGGGATTGGCGGGGGCGCTACGACGGGGATCAGTGCGGACGATCAGTACAAGCGCGCGTACATCAATTGCATGCGCGGTCGGGGCCACAATATTATCAACTGATGCCCACATCCTGGGTTGAGCCCTGTGTTATCCCCACTGCTTGAGCGGATTGATCAGGCCGCTGCAAAGTTTCCGGAGCATCCTGCCGTACTCTCAGAAAACGGAGAGTTCTCCCATGGGGACCTGCAAAATCTGACAGTCCGGGTGGCTGCATCGCTGGTAGCGCGAGGCGTAAACAAGGGGGACCGCATTGCGCTTTACGCACAAAATGGGCCTGAATTTGTCATCCTTTACTTAGGGATAGTCCGTGCCGGTGCTGTCGTGGTCCCGGTCAATCTCCTCATCAATACACCAGAAATGACCCATGTGCTCAGGGATTCTGGAGCGGCGGGTGTGCTTACCCAGTCATCACTCTCCTCAAGAATCCAATCGGCAGTGGCTTCGATGGAGTCCCTCCCGTTCGTTGTGGTGCTGGAGGAGACAAGCCAGGCGATTGAAAATCTTGCTCCGCTTCTTAAGGAAGATGGCGAAGCACCGGTGCTTGATTTTTCACCCGAGGAAGACCTCGTCGCTATCCTCTACACGTCAGGAACGACAGGCTTTCCCAAGGGGGCGATGTTGACGCATCAAAATCTAGCGTCAAATACCGCAAGTGTCCATGAGGCGATGCACTGGCGCTCAGGTCTAGACCGAGTCCTTGTGGTTTTGCCGATGTTCCATGCCTTTGCGGCGACCGTCGGTTTGTTGACGCCTTTGACCAATGGCTCTGCTCTGATTCCTCTGAGTCGGTTCGAGCCGGATACTTTGAGCGCGACCATTCATTGTTATCAGGCAACCATCTTTCTGGGGGTTCCCAGTATGTATGCCGTCCTCCTGCGTTTGGCGCCGGAAAAGGTCAACCTGTTTCGAAGTCTCCGCTTTGGTATTTCTGGAGGGGCGGCGATGCCCGCCCAAGTCCTTGAAAAATTTGAAACTAAGTTCAATCTTAGAATCTACGAGGGAGACGGCCCGACGGAATGTTCCCCAGTGACCTGCGTTAATCCCATAGGAGGGGTTCAGAAACCGGGAACCGTTGGCCTCCCTGTGCCCGGTGTTGAGATGCGAATCGTCGACGATCAAGGGATGACCTGTCCGGATGGCGAAATCGGAGAAATCGCGGTCCGTGGCAACAATGTGATGAAGGGGTACTGGAATCAGCCTCAAGCGACCCATGAGGTCATGCGAGAGGGGTGGCTCCTGACGGGGGATCTTGGAACGCGGGATTCAGACGGCTATTTCAGTATTGTCGATCGTAAAAAAGATCTGATCATTGTGAATGGGATGAATGTCTATCCGCGGATGATTGAGGAGGTTCTCCACGGCATCCCGGGGGTGCGCGAGGTGGCAGTCATTGGTGAGCCTGATGGACTTCATGGGGAGGTTCCGGTGGCATATCTAGGATGTGATCCGGAGTCTGCAATCGATGAAAAGCAGCTTCGCTCTCATTGCCGAACCCATTTGGGGCGCCATCAGCTGCCTAAGCGCTTTGTCTTTCTGGAGGCCCTTCCGCGCAATGCGGCAGGGAAAATCCTGAAGCGCGAATTGCGCCTTGATGGTGAACGCGAGCGAGGGGTAACGTTGCAATCCGATGACTAGAACGGAGAGTCTTTCTCTTTTTCCTTGTTCTCGCGTTGCTGATTCCGGATGGTTTCTATCCGCTCATCCAGAATGGAATTGAGGTAGTAATTACCCCCAGCGGCATTTTTGGCCAATTGGAGTTGAAGTAAGGCCTCCTGAGTTTGTCCCAGGAGGTAGTAGCCTTCAGCATAGTAGCGGTGATACTCGGCTTCATCCCCCAGCTTGCTGTAGGCCTCAGCCATCAATTCGTAGATATCAGGGTTTGGGCTGTGATACTTCAGGTAGTCGTGCAGGACTTGCTTAGCCTTACCCTGCTGTCGGGTATTCAGAAGGGCTCTGGCATAGTTCATTGTCATGGCTCCGTTCTGCGGAAACCGTTGCAGGCCGAGCTCATACATTTGTGCAGCCTTGGGAAAGTTCTTTGCATCCATTTCTGCTTCAGCCAGAGCATTCATGAAGTGGGGCTGGTTGGGGTAGCGTTGAACCAGTTTTTGCAGAATGGTCCTTGCAGCTTCCGTCTCCCGTGCCCGGGAGCGAACGAGGGCGATTCCGTATTCAGCAACATCCTGCTGCTGTTGGGTGCCACGATTTTCGTGATTTTTAAAAAATTCGAGCGCTGTTTTGGGATTCGGAGAGGTTAGGACACGCAGTTTTGCTTTGATGATCTGGTAGGTCAGGGAGTCCGGATACTGGCGAAATGCAAAGTGTTCAGCACGGTCTCGGGTGTCAGAAATACGGGATGTTGTGACCGGGTGCGTCAGAAGGAATTCAGGGATTTTCCCCCCCACGAAACGAGTGCTTTGTTGCATGCGTTCAAAAAACTCCGGCATAGCCCTGGGGTCAAATTCCGATTTGGAGAGGACTTGCATTCCGACCCGGTCAGCCTCCGCTTCGTTATCCCGGGTGAAGTTGATCTGGTACTGGGCATTCATGCCCTGTGCCGCCATGATTCCCGCCAGAGCGCCGTTACCACCTGCCTTTGCACCAACAACGGCGGCCAGAAGCATCCCGATAGCCATGGGGATCGCCATCCTTGAGGCCGCCTGAAAGGTCTGGAACAAGTGCCTTTGCGTCACATGTGAAATTTCATGGGCCATGACCGACGCAAGTTCGCTTTCTTGTTCAGTCAAAAGGATGAGGCCCGAATTGACGCCGATAAAGCCTCCCGGACCTGCAAATGCATTGATGACCGGTTCCATGACGACAAAAAAAGTATAGGGTTGGGCTGGATTGTCGCTGTTGATCGTGAGCCGGTTCCCCAATCCTTGAATGTAATCCTTGATCTCCGGATCTGAGGCGATCTGCATCTGGCTATGGAGGCTTCGGTAGAATGCTTCCCCCAGCTCCTGCTCCTGAATATTGGTCATAAGGCTATGTGTCGGGTCGCCGATTTCGGGGAGTTCGATGTTGGGCATGGCAGCCTGTGCCGGAGGTGCCAGAAGGGACATCTCGAACACCAGAAGGACGACTGCCGCGATGAATTTGGATCGAAACATCAGGTATGAGGCTGAAAAGCGAAGGTGGTGACCGAAGATATGAGGTCAATGCCTCAAGGGATCAAGGGGAAGATGCGTTACGCAATCAAGGTGAACCAATCTGAGGGGAGGGCGAATATTCCTCGGATAGCAATGAATTTTATCAGAGCCCTCGCCACAGAAGGCCATCAAGTTCATCGTGTTTTTTTCTATCACGATGGCGTGCGGGAGGGCTTCGGGGATTCCATCTCTGAGTGGAGTGAATTGGCGCAAGGGGGCCAATTTGATCTGATTCTGTGCTCACAGGCGCTTGATCAGCGGGGATTGGCGACAGACGTTGTGCCCCCCTTTGTTGTCGGCGGGTTGGGTCTTTGGGTCGATGCCTGTCTAAAAGCGGATCGGGTCCTGACATTTGGGGCGCCAGTTGATGAGGGCTGAGCTCCTTTTTATCGTCAGGGTCGGCCCTGATGTGCGTCAAGTGGCGATTGAAGTGCTCTCGCAAATTCTGACTTTTGCGGCATTTGATGTGCCACTCCGGCTGCTTTTTCTTGATCAAGCCGCCAAATTAGTGTCGCCTGAAACGGATCCTGAAATCCACGGAATGATTGAGGCGTTATCCCTCTATGGCGTTCGTGATGTCTTTGTTGAAAAGGAATCACTGGCCGACTGGGGGATGACAGAGGAGAGTCTCTCCGAGAAGGTGATGACGATTTCGCGTGCTGATGTTTTTACTTTTATCCGAACGCATCGGGGGATCATAAGTGCCTGAGCCATTGTTGCATCTCGTTTTTAGCACGTCAGATCTGTCAAATCTTCCCGCCCGGGTGGGTGGGGAGGACCGTGTTGTATTGATGCCGGGGAGTCGTCGAGTGGGATTGGGCCTCAATTGGCCTTGCGGTGTCAGAGTGTTTTGCCTCACGTCACCGGATGAATCGCCACTCAGGCATCAAGGCATGATTGACTATCGTGAGTTGGTCGCTCTGACAGAGGCCAGTTCACGGGTGATCTCCTGGTAGCTCGGCCCATCATTCTGACACCCTAAAAAATGCAATTACCCGCAAGAACGGACGATGGCTTCCTGCTTGATTCTTCGAAGTGGACGGAGGCCATGGCGCAGTTGCTGTTGCAGGGAACGCCGATTGTCGTGGATGAGCGGCACCTTGAAATTATTCGATTCATTCGCGGCTACCATGCCCGCTATCATCATTTACCGAATAACCGCATGTTCATTAAGGCGGTCCAGATCGCTCTTGGACCTGAAAAGGGCGCTTCCCATTATTTGAATCTACTCTTTGATGGGAATCCGGTTCGAAATGCCTGTCTTGCAGCGGGGCTCCCCAAACCCCCCGGATGCCTTTAATTACGGACGCCCTGTCTTGACGATAGGGCTTATGGCGAGTAATTTACTCAGTCTTTTTTCCTACGGATTGGGTTCTGTTTGTACAGGGCCTGATTCTCCATTTTAGGTGAGAACGCGTGGAGCTCAGCGGCGCTGAAATCGTTGTCCAGTGTTTAAAGGACGAGGGTGTCGAATATATTTTCGGCTACCCGGGTGGATCCGTCCTTCACATTTATGACGCCATATTCAAACAGGATGACGTGCGTCATATCCTGGTTCGTCACGAACAAGGTGCAACCCATGCGGCCGACGGCTATGCCCGATCGACCGGAAAACCTGGCGTTGTCCTGGTGACGTCTGGCCCAGGCGCGACCAATGCCGTAACCGGCATCGCGACGGCCTTCATGGATTCCATTCCGCTGGTGGTTCTCACCGGTCAGGTCCCGACGCCGGTGATTGGCAGCGATGCTTTTCAAGAGTGCGACACCATCGGGATTACCCGTCCCTGCGTCAAGCACAACTTCTTGGTGAGCGATCTTTCGCAACTGGCTGAAACCATCAAGAAAGCATTCTTTATCGCGACGACGGGACGTCCTGGTCCGGTCGTGGTCGATATTCCGAAGGACATCACCGATCCGAACATCAAGATTCCTTATCATTACCCGGAGACGGTTTCGATTCGGAGCTATAACCCGCAGGTCAAGGGCCACCGCTGGCAGATCAAAAAGGCGGTTGAGCTGCTGACGACCGCTCGGCAACCGATGATCTATACGGGAGGCGGTGTCGTTCTGGGAAATGCTTCGGATGCCCTGGTCAAGCTGACGCGTCTTCTCGATTTTCCGATTACCAATACCCTGATGGGGTTGGGTGCCTATCCCTCAACGGATCGGCAGTTTGTCGGCATGCTTGGGATGCACGGGACCTATGAAGCCAACATGGCGATGCATGAGTGTGATGTGCTTTTGGCCATCGGCGCTCGGTTTGATGACCGCGTCACCGGAAAGCTCGCTCAGTTCTGTCCCGACGCCAAGATCATTCATATCGATGTCGATCCTGCATCGATCTCGAAGACCGTTCGCGTTGATATTCCGATTGTCGGTGATGTGGGGCCTGTTCTTCACGAGATGATCGAACTGATTGAAAGCCCTGAATTCTCGCTCAATAAAGAGGCCCTCAAGGACTGGTGGGTCAGAATCGAAAAGTGGCGTCAGGTCGAATGCCTGTCCTTTGATCGCCAAAGCCCAAAAATCAAGCCGCAGTTCGTCATCGAACAGCTGTGGGAAGTCACGAAGGGGGATGCCTTTGTGACCTCCGACGTCGGCCAGCATCAAATGTGGGCGGCCCAGTTTTATCGTTTCGATAAGCCTCGGCGATGGATTAATTCCGGAGGCCTTGGGACCATGGGGTTCGGCCTTCCGGCGGCTATTGGCGTGAAATTGGCTCATCCGGATGCCGATGTTGCCTGTGTGACGGGTGAAGCCAGTATCCAGATGTGTATCCAGGAGTTGGCGACCGCACTTCAATATCGAACCGGGATCAAGATCATCAACCTGAACAACGGGTACATGGGGATGGTTCGCCAATGGCAGGAATTCAGCTACGAGAGCCGCTATTCGCAGTCCTACCTTGAGACGATTCCAGATTTCGTTCGCTTGGCTGAATCCTATGGCCACGTGGGTCTTCGGATCGACAATCCCCAAGATGTTCGAGGTGCCCTTGAAGAGGCCTTCCGCATGAAGGACCGCACAGTCTTCCTCGACTTCCTGACGGATCCCTCAGAGAACGTCTACCCGATGATTGAGGCAGGTAAGGCTCAGCACGAAATGCGATTGGCACCGGGCGTGTCTGTGGATCGGGAACTGGCATGAAACGTCACATTATCTCGATCCTGATTGAAAATGAGGCCGGTGCTTTGTCCCGCGTTGCAGGGCTTTTCTCTGCCCGGGGCTACAACATCGAGACCCTGACCGTTGCGCCGACGGAAGATGCATCGATGTCGCGGATGACGATTGTGACTTGGGGGAGCGATGAGATCGTCGAGCAGATCACCAAGCAGTTGAACAAGCTCGTGGATGTGGTTCGTCTCATTGACATTTCCGAATCCGAACACATCGAGCGCGAGCTGATGCTGGTGAAGGTGACCACCCACGGCAGCATGCGTGACGAGGTCGTTCGCCTTTGCGACATCTTCAGAGGCCGCATTCTTGACGTCACCCCCACCAGCTATGTGATTGAAGTGACCGGCGAAAAAACCAAGCTTGATGCTGTGCTTCGTGCACTGGGTGAAGAAAACATTATTGAAGTTGTCCGTTCCGGGACGACGGGCATTCTTCGGGGTGATCGCGGGCTTTCAGCCTGATCCCCCTCCTATTAACCGAATATCTCTTCTACTGAGGAATTAAAATGCAGGTTTACTACGACAAAGACGCGGACCTTTCGATCATCCGTGGCAAGAAGGTTGCGATTGTGGGCTACGGCTCACAGGGCCACGCCCATGCCAACAACCTGAAGGATTCCGGAGTTTCCGTTGTCGTTGCATTGCGTCCGGGCTCTGAATCAGCAATCAAGGCCCAGAATGCAGGGCTTGAGGTTGCAGCAATTGCCGATGCCGTCAAGGCAGCCGATGTGGTCATGATTTTGGCACCCGATGAACATCAGGCGCGCCTCTACAGTGACGTCATCGAACCGAACATCAAGAAGGGTGCGGCTCTGGCTTTTGCCCACGGCTTTAACGTTCACTACGAACAGATCCTGCCCCGCAAGGATCTTGATGTCATTATGATCGCACCCAAAGGCCCCGGTCATTTGGTGCGTTCGACCTATACCCAAGGCGGTGGTGTTCCCAGCCTGATCGCTGTTTATCAGGATGCTTCAGGTCAGGCCAAGCAGATTGCCTTGTCCTATGCGTCAGCAAATGGCGGCGGCCGGGCTGGCATCATCGAAACCAATTTCCGCGAAGAAACCGAAACGGATCTTTTTGGTGAGCAGGCCGTTCTCTGTGGCGGTGCAACCGCCCTGGTACAGGCTGGGTTTGAAACGCTGGTTGAAGCCGGCTATGCGCCAGAAATGGCTTACTTTGAGTGCTTGCATGAACTCAAGCTCATCGTTGATCTGATGTACGAAGGGGGGATCGCCAATATGCGCTATTCCATCTCCAATACCGCAGAGTACGGTGATCTGACCCGGGGTCCTCGCGTGATCACCGAAGAAACCAAGTACGAAATGGCCCAGATTCTCAAGGAAATTCAGAACGGCGAATTCGCCCGTGAATTCATCCTGGAAAATCAGGCAGGTGCCGCAACCTTGAAGGCCAAGCGCCGTCTGGGCCGTGAGCATCAGATTGAAGAGGTCGGTGCTCGTCTTCGTGACATGATGCCCTGGATCAAGGCCAATAAGATTGTCGATAAGGCCAAGAACTGATCATTCTTCGGCAATTCAAGCAAAGGGTGAGCTGGTCTCACCCTTTGTTGTTTCCGCCGGGTGATATTTCAATCCGAATTGACCGCTGGATATGTGTCGCGTAATCCGTCAGGATAAGCACTGTATCCGCCAACCTGAAACACAAAGTACCCTCTGATGGACACCAACGAACCCAAGCGGAATCGACGTAGGGGCATTTACCTGCTGCCGAATCTGCTCACCACCGGCGCCCTGTTCTCTGGGTTTTATGCCATCACATCGGCGATGAACGGCCAGTTTGAGGTTGCCGCCATCGCGATCTTTATCTCGATGGTCCTGGATGGTCTTGATGGGAGAGTCGCCCGCCTGACCAATACGCAGAGCGCGTTTGGTGCTGAATATGACAGCATGGCAGACATGATTTCCTTTGGCGCGGCTCCCGCGCTGGTCATGTATGCCTGGTCTTTGTCCGCATTGGGCAAGGCGGGATGGGTCGCGGCCTTCGTCCATGCGGCAGGTGCCGCACTGAGACTGGCTCGTTTCAATACCCAATTG
>Ga0007862_1000212_pt1 | contig 19125 bp, 32 predicted proteins | sample CryBogCBH20Aug07_FD_71206 | JGI IMG/M metagenome (GOLD analysis project Ga0007862, IMG submission 71206) | Freshwater microbial communities from Crystal Bog, Wisconsin, USA - CBH20Aug07 | ecosystem: Environmental > Aquatic > Freshwater > Lake | place: Crystal Bog, Wisconsin, USA | collected... | reverse complement strand
CATCCAGCTTTCAACCGCGACACGAGCCCAAACCACTGCCTCAAGATTGAAAAGTCTTGGTATGATCAATTCGCTACCACTGGGTTGGGACTGAAGATGCCTGACAAGTATGGCAACATCGTGCTCAACTGTGACAGCACTCACACTGGCGCCAATCGCATTCGCCAGGGCATGACAGAACTGCCATTTTGGTTGGCTGACATCCCAGACATGGGAACCAGGGAGGCCACGCTCAAGGAAGGATTGTTCATCGCTGGTCACATGTTCCTCAACATCAACGTGATCAACAAGCGTGGTTGCGATGTGTTTGATCAACACAAGATCAAGGTAGCATGCGGTATCTACCCTGCGCATCTCATTGACGCTCGTGTGCGCAAGACCGCAGCTTTTGTCAAGCGCAGCGGCATGAAGATCACCAATGCTATCCACAATCTCAACGAAGTATATGAGACATTTGCCTTGGACAAGGGCAGCAACGATCCAGGTAGGTTGTTGGAGATCGTGTTGAAATGGCATGTGCGCAACTTCCTTCACCAAAGCATCGACGGTTGTCTTTGCACAAGCTTTGCTATGCTGCTGCAGGCCAATGAGGAAGATGGCATCACATGGACCGAAGCTGAGATGGACCAGGTAGCTGCCTTGCTGCGTAGCCGATATAAGAAAGCTCGCGATTCGCAGCTGGCCATCAAGGAAGCTTGCCTCCAGGGCAAGAATCCTGGAGAAACTGAACTGGCGCCAAACTGGGTGGTCAGCAACGGTATCAAGCGTTTGGTAGACAAGCATCTCAAGCTGGCTGTGAGCAATGATCAAATCAAGAACTGGGACTCGTCATTCGCATGAACTGGCTTTACACGCTCACTCCGCCACTTGGCACAGCCAACAAGTTTGGCATCAGCGGCAGCATTAGAGGACGGCTTGGCAAGTACCAGCTGCCCTATGGTCCGACCTGGGAAGCAGCATTCAGCTGGTTGGCTGGTCATGAAGATCCCAAGGTCATCAGCTGGATGGAAGACAGCATCAAAGGACATTTCCGTAACCATCGCTGGGGCATCGGCCCTGGCATGACGGAATGGCTAGAAGACATCACTGCTCAACAGATCAGAGATTATGTCATGCTGGTCAATGCTGATCTCGATCTTGGTATCAAAGAGTATGGATTTGGTCATTGGAATGCCCTGCGGTTGGCAGAGGAGTTTCCAGACGATCATGGGAACGACGATTAACAATAGTGTCATCAGACGTCCAATAAATATCACGTGGTCACCATGCTATGTCAAACACAGGTCCAAGACCTTATGAGATACGCGAGCAAGCCTCAGTCCGAGGCAAGAGGTACTATACGGTGATGCGCGGAGGACGCCTGATCCTCCAGACCTTTGACTATCGTCAGCTGAAACATTATCAAGACGCGAACCAATCTGCCCTGGGCGGTGCTCTCGCCGGCCAGGGATCAAACAACGGAGAATAGCATGCAATTACCCAGAGAGATAGACCTAGAAGAGATCAAGAGCTTCGTAGAGACCTGCGGAGTTGGTACCAAGATCTACGTGGGCTGTGACAGCGAGCGCTTCATACAGCACGGTCGCTGGCATGCAGACTACACCCTAGCCGTGGTAGTACACGTCAACGGCAATCGCGGCTGCAGGATCTTTGGCAGCATCAGCACGGAAGCTGACTTTGACCAGCGCAGGGAACGCCCGCAGATGCGGCTGATGAACGAAGTGTACAAGGTCAGCGAGCTGTATCTGCAGTTGGCACAGGTGCTACCTGACTATGAGATCGAAGTACACTTGGACATCAATCCAGACGAGCGACACGGTTCAAGCTGCGTGATACAGCAGGCCATAGGTTACATCCGTGGTACATGCAACGTGATACCATTCGTCAAGCCTGACGCTTTCGCTGCCAGCGTGGCAGCAGATCGCCTCAAGGATCTGAGATCAAGGTTGGCTGCTTGATGCAGCCAACGCTTCTGCGAACATGCTGCGCTGGGCCCTTGTGGCCCAGTCGCCTTGACCGCGCCACCGTAGGTCAAAGCTGAGATCCAGCGTGCTGATCTCTCGGTGATGAGCCTGTATGTTCTCCCAGTCCTGATCATTGAAACCGTGCGCTGCATCTTCGAGGTCAGGGCGAGCCAGGCGACGCGCTCTGATGGCGCTGTTGCTGTTGTTGCGCCCAAAGTCAATGGCACACCATGGTTGGTCAGGCGTCTTGTGCGGTATGCCGGGCGTGAACGGTGGCTGCACATAGCTGATGTCAAAGTCAGCTGACCATCTGCCGCGACCATCTATTTCAAAGCGATACACAGCTGTGATTGGGCAGGCCACGTTGTCGCCAAACTCTGCTAGGTCCCAGGCAGGATCAAAGCGTATCTCTGCAGTGTAGGCACCTCGTGATCGCCACAGCATGCGCAGCAAGGGCCATATCTCGTTGGCCACGCTGTTGGCTACCACGCCCTGATCAGTCTGTATGATGTCATAGTCAAACTGCTCGTAGGCTATGTCGTTCATCTTGCTGATATTGGCCAGCTTGATGTCATATGATTGTTTCAGGTTAGGCCTTGTGCCCTTGGCAGTCTCCACGTTGGTCACCAAGTGGTCTAGGAATATGTTGAAGGTTTTCACGCGGATGAACTTGTTGAGCTTGCTCATGCGCAGGTCCTTGGTGATCCATGATCCCAGATAGAACTCGTTCATGAGATTGTGCCTGCTGAGGTTCTGTCCAACTATGCTGTCAACGCCAACATTGTAGCCCTGTCCAGGGCTGATCACCGTGAGACCGTTGTTGCGATTGCGCCATATCATGGTCATGGTGTCGGCAAAGTCCTGGTACTGTTCTTCTGGATAGGCCACTATCCAGTTGGTGTAGGCTTCCACGCCCGCCGCAGCACCGTCGCGGAAGTTCTGCTCCATGTCAGCCACTGTGGTACCCTTGTCCATGGCATCCAACACTCGCTGGCTACCGCTCTCGCAGCCGTAGTTAAGCGCCACGCAGCCGCTGTCTGCTAGGTCTTGGTAGTATTCTCGGTCCATGCGGCCATCGCAGCGAGCATAGCCCGTCCAGTGTATGGTCATGCCGCTGGCTATGATGCCCTTGCAGAATGCTCGCAGCTCGCGTAGATTGCCGTTGACCAAGCTGTCTATGAACCAGAAAGCATCTATGCCATGGTTGTCATAGAGATGCGCAACTTCTCGCAATATGCTGCCAGCCTGGCGCTGGCGATAGAGATAGAAGTGCGTCTCTTCGCAGAAGGTGCACTTGGCAGTGCAGCCGCGGCTGAGCTCGCTGTTGACACCGTTGGGGATGTCATAGAGGCTGAGGTCAAAGAAGCTGTAGTCGGGTATGGGCAGCTTGTCCAGATCAATGCGCTGGTCACCCGGCTGTCGCAGTATCACGGGTGTCTCATGCACCACGCCCTGCTCCAGCTCGTCCAGCAGGTTCAACAGCAGGGTCTCGCCCTCGCCATTGACCACGAAGTCATATTCTGGTTCGGGTTGATAGTAGCTGTAGTGCGTGCTGCTGCCGCCAACCACGATCTTGATGTGGGGCCAGCGCCGCTTGATCTCCTGGCTGAGCCAGCGAGTTGGTGCTAGGTTGCAGTAGTATATGGTGAAGCCGATCACGTCTGGCTGCAGAACTGCTATCTGCTCCAGCGTGCAGTTCAGCAGGGGCAGCATGTGCTCATGCAGATCGTTGAAATACTGTGGCGCTATCCAGTGCCAATCTCTGAACCCGTCCCAGGGATCATAGTCTATGCCTGGCCAGCCCTGCAGATAGCTGCTGCGTGCCTGCACGTTGATGTCCCAGATGTGCGTCTCGTATCCTGCGGCTCGCGTGACCGAACCAAGCCGGGCTAGATTGTAGGGCGGGAAGCGATGTGCCCATTCTGGCAGCAGCATCAGCAGCAGCTTGGTGCGGCGAGTGGCAGCAGTGACTTCAACTGGTGTTAGCCGCTTCTGCGCCTGAGGTTTGGCCCAGGGTTCTATGGCTCGCATCATGACCTCATGGCGATCCACCGTGGGTTCTTTCTGCTTGCGTTTGACGTCGCCGAACTGTTTCATGTCGCTAGTATATGGTGCCACACAGTGCTAATCAAACTCTTGATTTGCATAAGATCGCTCATGGCGCAATACTTGGCCATGACACCATTTGACAAGACCTTCAAGCTGTACATGCGCGAGCAGGGAGGACACAAGCTGAGCATCAGGATCAACGACCACGTGTGCGAGACCTATCTGTTGGATGACGACAGCTTGGAACAGCTGTGTGCCAATTGGTACAACAACCGAGAGGGCATGACCATGCACTGCAAGGGCAATGATTGGTTCGTGCAGCACAAGAAGATAGGACAAGATCAAGAGTATGTGCGCATCAGCGTGTGGGTAGCCAATGCCTGCAGAGACTATCGCGTGACAGCACAAAACATGCAGGAATTATCTGCTCAATGGCAGCTGCAGCGATCAATAAGTATTAGAGCATGAGGACGGCAGCATGACACTACCATATCACGACGTGGTCAACATGATCACACAGCAGCCCACGGACGTGGCGGGCTTGAAATACTTTCCCAGCTTGGAACCACAGGTCAGCAACGATCAGGACCATCCAGTGGACGTGAACTGGGACATCATGCCAAGGTTGGAAGTCAGCGACTGCAACCTCGCAGTGGTACAGCAGGTGGTGGCAGATCTGGGCTCAAACCTGCTTGCTGCGCTGGAGATAGGCGTGAACCGCAACGGTGATCGCAGCATGAGCAGGATCATCATGGACCAACGTCCCAAGGGCAGCTTCTATCTGGGCGTGGACATAGAAGACAAGAGCTATCTGGACGATGAAGCAGACAACACTTGGACCATGCGCACCAGCAGTGCTGAACGTGTAGCCATATTGGATCGCATGCGCGAGCTGGGCGTGGGACTGCTGGATCTCATCATGATAGACGGCTGGCATTCGGTCAACATGTGCGTGAACGATTGGCAGTTCACTGAACGGCTGACTGATCACGGTACGGTGCTGTTGCATGACACCAACTGGCATCCGGGCTGCATCGCGCTGTTTGAAGCAGTGGACGAGAACCTTTGGATCAAGCAGAGGCTCTGCTTGGCAGATGACTTTGGAATCGCAATTTTCAAGAAGAGGATATAATGGCTATAACAGAAGCGCTGCTGCGCACACCCATCGGCTACAACATGAACGTGTTGGCAGAGAGGCTTAACCATGTCAAGGACGTGGTAGACCTGGACAGCTGGCGCACCATATTTGACATCGGAGCCATGGATGGCTGGGAAGGTACCAACTTTGCCAAGGTGTTCCCAGAAGCACGCGTCTACGCTTTTGAAGCCAGCAAGGCCAACTGCGATCGCTGCACCAAGACCTACATGTCACAGCCTTATGCCACTCGCAGCCGCATTGGTCTCAGCAACATAGCGCTGACCGACGTCACTGGTCCCATGAAGTTCTGGGCCGTGGACGAAGCAGCCGCCATGGCAGCCAAGGACAAGGTCAACTGGGGCATGGGCAGCATGCTCAAGCTCTCTGATCCCGACATGTGGCCCTGGGAGCACAACGCGCAGGTAGAGATAGACGTGCAGGGCTACAGGTTAGATGACTACTGCGCAGTGGCCAAGGTTGACAAGGTTGATGCCATATGGATGGACGTGCAGGGCGCAGAGCTGAAAGTGCTGCGCGGCGCGGGTGACAAGCTGAGCGACGTGCAGGTCATATTCACCGAAGCTGGCGTGGAAGCCTATTATGAAGGCCACATGCTGAAACCAGAGCTGGATCAGTTCCTGCTGGAACAGGGCTTCGTTGAGCTGGAAACGGCTAGGCAGCAGGCACACCGCTATGAGGTCAATGCCATCTATGTCAACCGGAAATTTATCAAGAGAATTGACACAGCTGTGGCAGAGGCCGTAGCATAACATACCACTCTAGGAGGAATCAACATGTGGAAATGGTTAAAGGAGCTGTTCGGGGTCTACGAGACCAAGGTCGAAACAGCAGTGGTTGCCGAGGCAAAGACCGTGGCAGCCAAGGTGGAGACCACAGCAGCTGCTGCGGTTTCCAAGGTTGAAGACAAGGCCAAGGCTGAAGCCGCCAAGGTCACGTCTGAAGTTAAAGCTGAAGCTGATCGCGTGGTACCACGCTATGAAGCTGCAGTTGAAGTAGTTGAAAAGGCAGCACAGGCTGCTGAAGCAGTTGCTGCAGAAGTCGTCACCAAGGCCAAGGCCGTGCGCAAGCCGCGTGCACCAAAGGCTGACAAGCCAGCAGCTGAAAAGCCAGCCAAGGCACCTAAGGCCAATAAAACCAAAGACTGATCTGCGTTCGCTCATCAGCTGGTAAACACCGCGCTGTTTTCACAGCGCGGTTTTTTGTGGCCCATCGCCCATACCACTATCTTGGTTTGCGCTGATCCGCCAGCTATAATCAGTCAAGCATGAGGAGGACAGTGCATGCAGGTAAGCCAACTTATTGAATATGATTTTGACGTGCAGCGCCTGCGCGATGACATTGAACTGCTGAGGCAGCGTGGTTATCTCACGGCACATGATCACCAGATCTGCTTGACTGGCATGGATGCAAACAGCAGCTGGCGAGACGGTGTGGGCAAGCTGCTGGAACGATATCCGCAGTATGAACGCAGCATGGACGTGGAAGTGCAGTTCAACACTTGGTTGCCAGAGTTTGACGATCTCTATGCTAAAGAAGTTTATCAACAGCTGAGCCAGCGCTGGCGCCTGGGCAGGATGCGAGTCATGGAGATCATGCCCAAGGCCTGCTACAGCTGGCACAAGGACGTGAGCCCTCGCCTGCACGTGGCCATAGACACTGATCACACCAAGTGCGGTCTCATCGTGGAAGACGGCATCTGCCGAGTGCCTGCCGACGGCAATGCCTACCTCATAGACACAACCAGATACCACACGGCATTCAACGCCATGGATCGCAGCAGGCTGCATCTGGTAGCTGTGGTAGTGGATGAGCGATGAGCATCTATGCCAACGGCAGCTATGACAGCCAGCCTGATTGGTTCACGTGGCACATCAATGGCATAGAACATGCCAGCCCGCGCCAGATATATGATCGAGGATCGCGCATACACAGCTACAGAATCACAGCCAGTCCGTCTGCCAGCTATGCAACCGTGGGCAGCTTCCGCGAAGAGATGTACCACACGGCTGAGAAGACTGCTACAGCTGCGGCAGGGCGCACCATAGTCATAGCCTGCAGCGGCATAGACAGCGAAGCTGCAGCCAGGCTACTGGTAGAAGTTGGCGCAGACGTGGAACTGACCTACATGCAGCTGTGGTTCAAGGATGACTCAGAATGGGAAACAGTGCAGAGCATAGCTCGCCGGCTGAACGTGCCTGCACATCGCCATGTGTTCAGATGGTCTGAAGCAAGGAACAGCGTGTTGACATCGCTGTATGACTGTGCGGTGCCTGCTACAGCCATGAACTGCATGCGTTGGCTGTTTGGACATCATCCCAGCAACAGCTTCTTCCTCACAGGCAATGGTGCGTTTCGCAAGGTAGGTGGTCGCTTCAAGAAGCTGGCTGAAAAGCATGGCATAGCTGATCGCATACCGCGAGAAGGCAGGTTGATACCCATAGACCTGCGAGACATTGGCATGCGTGCCATGGCACAGGCTGCTGCGCTGAGTGGACAGTACTACTTCCACATCAGCAACGACAGAGAAGTTGCTGCTCTGTTCAAGAACCCGCTGATGCAGTATGATCCCAGCACCACAGAGATAGACGACAAGCAGGTATATTGGCAGCAGTTTCCCGATTGCCTGTTTCGCCACAAGACGCAGCCATATGGCATAGGAACCAGCTTGGATCAAGAGACGCGCATGGTGCGCCTGTTGGAAGGTCGCTTGATGCAGAGATATCCCGAACATTTTGAACCGTTTACCAATCGCATCATAGCAGACTTCCTGCCAGTGGACCAGCTGTTCTCATGATGGTCATAGGCGCTGAAAGCTACAGATACAGTGACAATGGTCACAGCAGGCTCTGGATCAAGGGCTGGATCAACATGACGGATCAGCAGCTGCAGGCCGCGCTGGAATCACGGGGATTTCCCACAGAGCTGCGCGGTAACTTCAGCGTGATATGGATGGACCATGCTGGCAACAGCTGCTTGGCCGTGGACCACTATGCTACGCTGCCTCTGTTCTACACTGACAGCCACGTGGGGCAAGTCTTCCACTGCGTCAAGCAGGCCTCTGCGCAGCTGACTGCCGACCAAGACTGCGTGAACCAGATGGCATTCTTTGGCGGCATGACCGTGGGTCCCAGCACCATCTACCAAGAAATCAAGCGAGTAGAACCAGGACACTATGTCCACAACGGCATCAGCACATCTTATCTTGACATACTACAGTTGCCTCTGATCGCCTATGATGCAGAGTTAGTGCGACAGAGCCTCATTGAGATATGCGGAGAACTTCCTGCACCAGCGGCGCTGATGTTGAGCGGTGGCAAGGACAGTGCCACGCTGTGTGGCGTGCTAGAACATTTGGACAAGCCCTGCAGGTATGTCACGGTGAGATCACCCTTGCAGCAGTTCGCTGAACAGCAGATAGTGGACAGGATCTGTGCACATCATGGCATCGAATATAGTTCAGTTGAAGTTACACACAGCGGCGCCATACTGTCACAGGAACTCAATGAAAGGTTTCTGGAGTTCTGGCCAGACAATCCATTCACGGCCAAGCGCGAAGCCATGCTGAGATTAGGACTTGGTGATCACGCGCTGATCACGGGAGAAGTGGGCTGCGGTACCTATGCCGTGCGCAGCCTGTTGCTGTATGCTGCACAGAAGCCAGGTCTCACTGCTCGCCAGCTGTGCGAATACATGGTGCTGGACATGGCTTTCTACAACAAGCGCCATGCCAGGGACACGGATCTCATACCCAAGCACCACCAAAAGGCTTTTGCTGACTTGGTGGATCACTATGAGCGCAAGTGGTTAGCTAGTTCACTGCCTGATCTGCAGAAGATAGTGCATCTCAACACCCAAGACACCAGTGCATTTAGGATGTATGCCTACAGCCAAGACACGGACCTCACGTGGCATCATCCCTACGCAGACTGGCGCTGGGTCAGCAACACCATACCTATACATGCTAGCCACAAGCTGACGCACAGGGCAGAGAAATGGCTCTACGTGGACTGCTTTGGCGATTGCATAACTACCATACCCTGGGAGTATCCAAAGAATGGACTCGCTATCCCCGCTCTTAGCAAGTACTGATATCATACCTGTAAAGAACGTGCTGCTGCTGGCCAGCGATGCTGCAGCACGGTTGTACCTTGACAAGGTATACGATTACTATGCTGACATCATAGTCTGCAGCGCAGAAGGCGGCTTCCCGCAGCAGCAGGAGCTGTGGCAGCGAGCCATGCACTCAGTGGCTGAGGATGCCAGCATCAACCTCATCATCTGCGGTTGCGATGCGCTGCAGAAGGTCAAGCCAGCCACTGCCAAGATACTGATATTGGATGATCTCATCATGTCTGATGCCAGCCCCAGCGCACGCAAGCCTGGCATGGGATTAGACGCTCGCAAGGTAGCACTGCTGATCAAGAGCTTCCTTGACCAAGACAAGAAGCTGAAGATGGGCCTCAACTTCCGTGACGGATACGCAGGGTTCCGAGAATGGTCAGCCAGGGGTTGGATGACTGACCTATTGCTGTGATACTCGCCACAGCTGAGCTGGACGATAGAGGCAGCCCACGTCGCGCTCGTTGTACAGCTCGCCAAATCTCTCTACCAAAAGGCCGCGCTGCTTGTTCTTGTACTGACCCTTGGTAGGATGCTTGAACTGATCGGTCTTGGCCGTGAACACCAGATCAGGCCATTGGTCCTTGTATATGGCCGTGATGTCAATGTCACCAGTGGCAGGGTCATAGCTGAAGCCAGGAGACTGCACAGCTGCTGCCCAGATCTCCATGCGGCTATGATGGAAGCCGACCTGTGCACGTCGCTGCGCTTCCTGCTGTATCCATATCCTCAGCATGACTTCATCTGGTATGAACGGCAGTATGATCTCGCCGGGACTGCTGCGCACGGCGGCAGCATGCGCTAGGAACCGTTCTGGGTTCACTGGGCTGTTGTAGCGCTGATGTCCCTTGGCTATGTCGCCGTCACCTATGACTAGGAGGTTGCTGCTAGGGATCTGCTTGAACATGTGAGTCAGGCCAGCCAGAGCAGGTTCACAGATGCCCACACCCAGTGCAAACAGGCTCACGCAGATGTCAAAGTCATCCTCGCCGATGTCAACCACCGTCAAAGGCCTCTGATATTTCTCGCGGCAGCAATCCAACAGCGCCAACATGCTGTCATCGCCGTGGTTGGTCCAGTAGTTGGCATACCACATGTCAAAGTCAGCGCCAAGCTCATGCAGCGCGTGGCATATGACCTCGCTGTCTCGGCCACTGAGGCACACCGATATGCGGCTGCCCTGTGCCTGCTGCACCAGCAGCTCTGCGCTGGCCACTATCTCTTGCCTGAAGCTGCCTACCTTGTTCAACTGTACCGGATCAGGTCCATTGAACCATTCAAAGCTGGTGATGCGCTGTCCAGCCAGCATGATGTCTATGGGACAGGCATTGTAGTAGCCATTGATCTTCCAATCCAACCACGTGGGCTTGATGTCATAGGTACCGTTGGCATATAGGTTCTTGATCATGCGATTTCCTTTGCTGCATAAACGTGCAAGCCGTTCTCGTCGCTGGGCATGGTCTCGCTGACCTTGCGATAACCTGCTCTGGCGTAGAATGGCCAAGCTGACAAGCGTGGATAGCTCCAGATGCGGCTGCAACCTTGGCTAGCAGCTATGCCATCCACGAACTCAAACAAGTGCCGGCTGAGGCCCTGCCCCCTGAAAGCATCTGCTATCCAGATACCCCTGAGTCGCATCTCCCGCGGCTTGGTGAGATGGCAGCTGTTGACTCCCACCAGCTGATCGTCAATGAACAGTCCACAGAACCAAGGCTGATACCTGTCATGTATCTCAGTGTCGTTGCCACCCAGGAAGCACATGCTGCTGGTTGGCCGTATGGCAGAGCTGCGAGATGGCCAAAGCTCTCGTGCCCAGATGGCCGATATGTCCTGCCACTCCAACGTTCTGATCTGCAACAATGTCGCTCCCTGCTTGTCTGCGTCATAATTATAGCATCACCACACGAGGACAACACATTTGGCCATGGATGATTTTGGATCACACAAGTCTGTTCACATGATACGCTGGCCCCGGATCAGGGACGGCCTTGAGAAGCTGCTGGCAGCTGATCACTACGGTGGTCTCTTCCAGCGAGACCAGATCAGCGAGGACATCAAGCGCACGGCTCAGCTGACCCGTGAATGGCTTAGCCCTGTGGTTGATCTCAGCGACTTTTCCTACTGCTATCATGTTAACGGCACGCACAACAGCATAGAACGATGGCTGGCCAGCGAGACCAGGCCCATCTACGTGCTGACAGGGGAATATCCCTATGCGCAGAGCCTGAGGCCGGACATACACGTGGTCAGTGATTCCGATCAGATACCGCAAGGTGCCGTTGCCTACATCAGCAATCCTTTCAGCAGCACTGGCAACTACGATCCGCGCTATCACCAGATCCGCGTGCCTGTGATACTGGACCTTGCTTACGTTGGTACCACTGCACCTCACTGCTTTGCGATCACACCCAACACCGAGCAGGTTTTCTGGAGCGGCAGCAAGACCTTTGGCCTCGGCTGCTTCCGCACGGGCTATAGGTTCACCAAGACACGCGATCCCATGCAGGACATACTAGCCAACGTGGGCTACGCCAACTGGCTCAGCGTACACACGCTGGCTATGGCGCTGCGCACCTATGGACCATTTGACACGCACCAGCTGGTAGCAGAGATCTATGATAAGATCATCAGGGACAATGATCTGCTGAGCAGCCACAGCTATCTGCTGGGCCTGGGGCAAGACGTGGCCAGATACGGCGTGTTCGCCAGAGAAGACGGACAGCTGAGAGTGCCTGTGGGCAGGGTGTTGGATCTCAGGGTACAGCAGCTGGACATGCGCTGATCACTGTTAAATAATCGCGTGATGAGCAACGTACCCCAACCACTGGAAGAATTCGCAGGCAGATGGCGCGACCATCAGCCAACTTGGCCTGATTTCCCCGTGATGGACAGCAAGAGCATCAGCAAGGGCCTGGGCTACCTACCCCTGCAGCTGGGCTACGACGTGCCCTACGAAGCCATGCTGGCAGAGGCACGTAACCTCAGGGATCATTTCGTCATGCATCGCAGCAGCGAGAACCACAGAGGTTGGCGCAGCATCTGCATACACGGTCTCAGCCCTACTCACACGCTGGGCCACAAGGACTATGGATATGAAACGACAGAATCTGCTCCCTATGGTTGGACGGACATCTGCAAGTTTTGCCCGGTGACGCATGACTTCTTCAGCAGGGTGCTGGAGTATGACAGCTATGAACGCATACGATTCATGCTGCTGGAACCAGGCGGTTACATATTGCCACACGTAGACGTGCCCTGGGTACAGCTGGCTCCCATCAACATCGCGCTCAACGCACCGCGTGACTGTGAATTCATCATGGAAAACTGGGGCACGATCCCCTTTCCGCCCGGTGCGGTCAACATATTGGCCATAGGTAATCCGCATGCTGTTTGGAATCGCAGCGACGAAGATAGATACCACATCATCGTGCATGGCATCAAGAAGCCCATGTGGCAACAGCGCATAGTTAACAGCTACGAGTCTCTGCTGGCCAATCAGGGTTGACAACACAGCGATCCATGTTAGTGTACGCTATAACCGCAAGAAAAATAGGAGATCAGAGCATGGAAGCTCGCGACTGGAGACTGATCAAGATGTTTGCTGCCAATGTGGGCTGGCTAGTGGCTGTGGTGCTGGGCACAGCCAGCTGGGTTTTGACCCTCTATTGGCTGCCCGAACCCTGGAGCGCAATCCTGGGCTTCTCGCTGCCGGTGCTGTTCCTTTTGAATATCTGCTGGGATCAGGCCAAGCACCGTCTAGAACGGCAGGAAATGCTGGAAAAAAGGCTTGCAGATCAACTGGCTAGCATGGACTGATTTTGGTTGACAGCCCGTGATAGTGTGCTATTGTAAGGCATAAGATATAGCGCAACGCGGAGCACAGCACATGGCATACGTAAACCAGGAACGCAAAGCCCAGATCGCAGCACACGTCAAGCCAATCCTCAAGCGTTACGGCATCAAGGGCACGCTGGCTGTGCGTCATCACATGACGCTGGTGCTGAACATCAGCGAGGGTGTTATCGACTTCATCAGCAACAGCAACGAGACCTGCGCAAATGATCCGTACCAGGTAGCTCGCGGCGTGCAACCCAGCCGGGACCACATTGACGTTAACCCTTATCACTATGACAAGCACTTCAGCGGCGAGGCCAAGGCCTTCCTGGACGAGGTCATGGCAGCAATGAATGACGGGAACCACGATCGCAGCGATGCGCAGAGCGATTACTTTGACGTGGGTTGGTACGTGGACGTGAACATCGGCCGTTGGAACAAACCTTATAAGCTGTCAGCTTGAGGAGGCACACATGGGACTTGACATGTATCTTGAGGGTCGGCAGCACTTCTGGGGCCACACGACCATGGAAGAAGGTTATCCATTAAAGACCAAGACCTTTGAGCTGGGCTATTGGCGCAAGCATCCCAACCTCCACGGCTACATCGTCAGCAACTATGCTGATGAGGGCAAGGACAACTGCGAGCCTATGCTGTTGGATCAAGCAGCGCTGATTGACATCATGGCAGCGGTTCGCGAGGATAGGTTGCCACACACTTCAGGGTTCTTCTTTGGCAGCAGCATGGAGAACCAAGAGCAGCGCGACCATGATCTGGCCGTGCTGACCAAGGCGTTGTTTTGGCTGCAGAACAGCAGCAAAGATGACAATCGCACGGTGATATATCAGGCCAGCTGGTGAGAGGAACAACACATGACTGAAGTGACCGCAGAAGCATTGGACGCAGTATTCACGGGCATGCTGCAGCGTGCGCAAGATGAGTTGGCAGCTATCTCTGATCCTGCTGAGCTGGAGCAGTTTTGGTTTTTCCGTTACGATCGGTCACGCAGCGAAGCAGCCAACCTCTATGAGTTCACCGAGATGTTGGACCTCTACCGCAGGAAATGCCGGCGCTGGGAAGAGATACAACACGGATCCAGCTGCGTGGTTGAGCGAGTGCGCGACAAGTACCTCTGGCCCAAGATCCAACAGTTCCTAACAGACGTAAAAGGTTGACACGCTGTGTTAGTGTGCTATGTTATGTATATTGAGGAGCAGCACCCATGACCATGAGCCTTGTTGGACCCTATCTAACTACCACACGCTACGGCGGCAAGAAGAAGCGCAAGCTACCAAATACTGCTGCGTTACGCGAAGCCACTGCCAAGCATGATGCATGGCTCAAGAAGCAGGGGCTGCATCCAGAACAGCGCGAGCTAAAGAAGGCGTTTACAGGCAAGTTCAAGTTTGACATCCCAGACTACAGCATCGAGGACACGGTGCCTCTGAGCAACAATCTGCATGTAGATGGTGGACGCAAGACTGGGATCATGGCCAACCTGCACAAGGAAAGCAAAGAAGTGCAGCAGCAGATCATGGACAAAGCCAGCCGCTGCGTGCCGCAATATAACAAGGGTGGCTACGCCTACACCACACCAGAGACTGACATCACCACGCTGGGTAGCAAGAGCCGGAGGGGTTGATGGAATACCTGAAAAGCTTCTTCACGCACGTGGCCATACTGGCAGCTGTTTGTCTTGCTTTCTGGTTGTTCATACAGGTGCTAGTCTGGATCGTTCCTGAACCCGAACGTGACGACAGCGATCCTCTGGGTGGGCGCAGCGGCATGATGGTGCTCACCGACGACAAGACAGGTTGCCAATATCTCTATCGTGGCGGACTCACACCGCGCATGGATGCCATGGGCAAGCAGGTATGTAAATGACCAGCGCGGGCCAGATCATAGAAACTGCCTATGATCTCAGCCTGGGACTGACGCTGATATGTGCCACCGCCGCAGCAGCACTGATAACCATCGTGGTATTTTTGGTAGTCAAGAGATGAGCAGTTTCATCAACAGGGATCCTGGCATGCACATAGTCTACGAGATCGACCTGCCAGAAAATCCTCGTCGAGATTTCACCGTAGAGGAGAAGGCGCTGCTGCGTCCCGTGGCAGAAACGCTGGCCATGCTGGATGGCAATGCTTTCTTCACAGCACCATTTGAAGGTGAGCGCGAGTGGTACGAGCAGTATCTGCCAGAAGCCTGGGAACTGTGGCACAGCAATGGCGGATTAGGGGGTTGGGCAGCAGGAACCAGCTGGGCACAAGATCACCTACGGCGTGCTGCCAATCCTGCGCTGCAGGAGCTCTGGGATCAATATCAAACACTGTTGCGGCTGACCAAACCATGAGGGTACGTATCTTTGGCAGAGAAGTGTTTGAGAGCAAGTGGGTGCCAAAACCTCGCGGCTGGATCGCTCACACATTCCTCTGCGATGGGCAGGTTGCGGTGCATGCAGCTTGGTACGATCAGGGCTACTGCCATGCTGCGGTCTATGATCACAAGGCCATACCAAAACCCGCGGTGCTGGACTGGTGTCAGGAGCAAGCAGCAGGCTCGCACATCATCCATCCCAGCGGTGCTGTGCTGTTCCAAGATTCACGCGCTGCCGCAGAGTTCAAGGAGACGTTCAGTGAGTGAAGTGGCTCAGAAACCCTATCAATGGCTGGCATGGCTCAGCAGCGCTGTTCTCATAGCCAGCGCGGTCATGGCCAGCTTGGATCTCTATCCCTACTACGTGATAGGTTTCATGATCAGCAACACCATGTGGACCATAGTGGGCCTGCTGTGGCGAGAGCGCAGCTTGGTGCTGATGAACACGGTACTTACGGGTATATACATCATAGGCATGATAGTGAAATAGGAGCAAGACATGGGTGACATCAGCACACGCAGCGCACACAACACCACGATCAAGGTCAAGAACACTCGCAATGATGCGGTGGTCGACGCAGTGCTAGACAGGGTAGCACATGATGGCAAGAGCATAACCATCATCCTGGCCAAGACCAAGATCCAGATGAACAAGGCACCCGGCAAGCCAGGTCTTTGGATCGCAAACCATCTTGGCATGGAATTAACTGCTTACTACACCCCTTGATCAGCTATAAATATTGGTGGACCAACTAGGGAACCACCAACATGAAAAAGTTATTCGCAGCATTGATGCTGCTCGTAGTACCAGCCGTAGCCTACGCCTGGGATCAGAAACCACCGCAGGCACCAGCTGCTTGCGCAGCACAGATGCCCTGGGGCGAACCAAGCACCAAGGCCGGCATGCCCATCATCTGCAGGCATGCTTACATACTAGAACATGACAACGCAGCACGCATCCCACAGTGGGTTGCCTACACGCTGACTCCAGAACATGCCGTTGGTTGCATTCCGCGCACCAATGCTTTCGCACCTGATGCCAGCGTGCCAGCAGGACAGCGGGCAGAGCTGGCTGACTATGCCAAGAGCGGTTATGACATCGGCCACTTGGCCAATGCTGCTGACATGGCATTTGACGACCAGGCCATGCAGGAAAGCTTCCTGCTCACCAACATGAGCCCACAGCTGCCAGGCCTCAACAGAGGCATCTGGAAGGTGTTGGAAAGCTATGAACGCGCCTGGGCATTCAACACCAAGCACACGTTCACCATCTATGATGGCAACATCTACACGGTGGGCAAGAGCAAGACCATCGGACCAGACAACGTCGTGGTCCCTGACATGCTGTTCAAGATACTGATCGATGACAACACCAAGGAAGTGCAGGCCTACTTGTTCCCGCACAAGGAAGGTCAGGGCACTGATCTCGCACCGCTGTTGACTTCGGTGGCACAGATCGAACAGCTGACAGGTACTACCTTCCCAGTACCTCCAGGTGTTGACAAGACCAAGAAGGCAGCTGCTCCATGGGGCGGCGATCTCAAGCCTGTGGCTGATGCTAAGAAAGCACAGTGCAAGGGCGCAGCCGACTGAGACAGGTGTTCTCCGTGACGCCAAAGCCACGATAAGGGTGGTACACGGATTGAGACAGCGCCGGGTGAGAATCCGGCGCTTTTTTGTGGCTGTGAGTCACTAAATACCTGATGAGTTCAGAACTGATGAGATCGCTGATAGGTTTGATGGAAGCCCGCCGGGGTTCCAACAAGATCACGCGATCAGCGTTCATTTATCTTGAACCCAAGCCAGGCGAGAGCGAACAGTTCGCACAGTGCGGTACATGTTTCATGTTCATGCCAGGCAAGAAGCGCTGCAGCATATTCGGACCCGACGATGTGGTGGTAGCAGATGCCAGCTGTGGTCTCTACGTGCATGGTGAACCCTATGACGAGCAGCTGATCAGAGATGCCGTGACACCAGAAGCTGCGGGCTATGTCAAAGAACAGGTGCGCTGCGAGAACTGCACTTGGTTCAAGGGTGGGCAGTGTGGTCTGTTTGAACTGCTGAACAGCTGTGACCCAGGAGCGTTTGATTGTGATCCCAAGGTCAAGGCCAAAGCCTGCTGCAACGGCTGGCAGGCCCGCTAAATAGTCAATCAAACGGAGCAGTACCATGAATCTCGTAGACGGCATGAAGGTCTTCCTAGCCTCAAACTTCACACTGTATCTAAAGACACATGGTGCGCACTGGAACGTCACTGGCATGTTCTTCCAAAGCCTGCATGCGCTGTTCCAGGAACAGTACGAAGACCTCCAAGAGCAGACTGATACCATTGCTGAGAAGATCCGCGAGCTGGACCACTTTGCTCCAGCCAGCTTGGCAGCTTACCAGAAGACTTCTGTGATAGATGACTTTGATGGTGTGATGGATGCCAAGGGCTATCTGGAACGGCTGATGCAGGACAATGAGCGCATGCTCATGTTCCTCAACAAGCTTTTTGCCATTGCTGAATCAGAGAACAACCAAGCCATCATGAACTACATCGCCGAGCGCTTGGACCAGCATGCCAAGAACCGTTGGAAGCTGCGCACCAGCCTCAACGCCTATCAGGGCTGATCTAGACGCGATTGCCACTGTGCTGTATAATCAGCAGATGAGCACGCTAGACAGATATCCCGTGAAATTCCTCTGCTATTATGAGCCCATGGACAAGATCTGGGGCTGGGTCCTGCCACCGCAGAAGGAAAAGCCCCATAGTCCCTACAGCAGCGCTTGGCGCGAGCCACAGCTGTGCTATGCGTTCTGGGCAGTGATGAACAAGAGCATCAGCATCAACACGCACCATTACCACAACAAGGGCAGCATGCACGGCCTAGAGAGGCGCAAGATAACAAATAAGTACGTGGAGATACCTGTGGAAACCCTGCTGGAGCGTTGGCCAAACTTTGGTGACCAGCTGGAGCAGGCCATCATATTCCACAAGCTCAGCGAGGGGTAACATGAGATCAGCCGTAGATATCACTGACAGGGCCAAGACGCACATCGCTAGTATCCTTGCCAACAACCCAGGCAAGCACCTGCGAGTCAGCATCAACAACAAGGGCTGCAGCGGCCACAAGTATGAGTATGACCTCAGAGACTGGGATGACCGTGCCAAGTTTGACGAGGTAGTTGATTGGCCGGATGGGCGTTTGGTCATTGACGGAACCAGCCTGCTGGGACTGATAGGCAGCGAACTGGATCTCGAGACCACGCAGTTTGAGTCACAGCTTGTATGGCACAATCCCATGGCAGTAAACGCCTGTGGTTGCGGTGAGAGCTTCCAGTTGGTGACAGATGCATACGACCATTACTGAGCAGCGTTGGACCACGAGACTTTGGTACAAGCGTTTCACGCACGCCGTGGACATCATCTGCAGCGAAGACATGTCAGCAGATCCTGTCAAATGGGCACGCAAGCATCTCAAGGGACGATCCCGTACCTACAGCGACTATCATTACCCCAAGCGTTTTGACCGAGGCGTGAAGCTGCGCACCAGCGTGCGCATATACACCACCAGCAGCGATTATCAGACCGTGCTGGATGCCTGGGGCAGCAAGGTGAAAATGGTCAGCACGCCATTCAAC
>Ga0007862_1000200_pt1 | contig 20160 bp, 17 predicted proteins | sample CryBogCBH20Aug07_FD_71206 | JGI IMG/M metagenome (GOLD analysis project Ga0007862, IMG submission 71206) | Freshwater microbial communities from Crystal Bog, Wisconsin, USA - CBH20Aug07 | ecosystem: Environmental > Aquatic > Freshwater > Lake | place: Crystal Bog, Wisconsin, USA | collected... | reverse complement strand
CGTGTGGGACCGGGCTGAGACACACCCTTTGAACCTGAACCGGTTCGTACCGGCGGAGGAAAGCCTTTTCCAACTGCGGCCCCGATGCTCGCAGGGGATGCTTCCTCGCTACGAACCCGCCACCCGAGCCGAGGATCTCCCGATGAATGCCGTTCCCGATACCCAACTTCACGATGCTGTAACCGCCAAGCGCGCGTCCATTCAGCCGTTCGCTGCGTCCGAAAAGATCTATGTCGAAGGCAGTCGGCCGGATCTGAGGGTGCCGATGCGCAAAATTAGCCAGTCGGAAACCCCAACGGCGAGGGGTGGCGAAGTGAATCCCCCAGTCACCGTCTATGACACCTCGGGTCCTTACACCGATCCCAACGTCACCGTGGACCTTCGCATTGGCCTCGCACCCTTGCGTGAGCGCTGGATTGAAGAGCGCGGGGATACTCAGCAGCTTTCAGGTCCGAGCTCCGAGTATGGGCGGGATCGCCAGTGTGATCCCGCGCTCGGTAGTCTTCGTTTTGAGCACATCCGGAACCCCCGTTGTGCCGTGCCGGGTGCCAACGTGACCCAGATGCACTACGCCCGCAAGGGGATCGTGACCCCGGAGATGGAGTTCGTCGCTATACGCGAAAACCAGCGGCTTGAAGCGCTGACCGAACTCTATGGTCAGCAGCACCCAGGAGAATCCTTTGGTGCGGGAATTCCCCGGATCATCACGCCGGAATTTGTCCGTGACGAGATAGCTCGCGGTCGAGCCATCATTCCGAACAACATCAACCATCCGGAATCAGAGCCGATGATCATCGGCCGAAATTTCCTGGTCAAGATCAACTGTAATCTCGGCAACTCTGCGGTCACCTCCTCCATTGAGGAAGAAGTCGAAAAGATGTTGTGGTCGATCCGCTGGGGCGGCGATACCGTAATGGATCTTTCCACCGGTAAAAACATTCACGAGACCCGTGAGTGGATCATCCGCAATTCGCCGGTTCCGATCGGGACGGTTCCGATTTATCAGGCGCTGGAGAAAGTCGATGGACGCGCAGAAGAGCTGACCTGGGAAATCTTCAGGGATACGCTCATCGAGCAGGCGGAGCAGGGTGTCGACTACTTTACGATTCACGCAGGGATTCGCCTTGCTCACATCCCGCTGACCGCTAAGCGCGTGACCGGTATCGTCTCCCGCGGCGGATCCATCATGGCCAAATGGTGCCTTGCGCATCACAAGGAAAGCTTCCTCTACACGCACTTCGAAGACATTTGCGAGATCATGAAGGCCTATGACGTCGCCTTTTCCCTCGGCGATGGCCTGCGACCGGGGTCCATTGCCGATGCAAATGATGCGGCCCAGTTTGCAGAGCTTCACACCCTTGGGGAGCTGACGCAGGTCGCTTGGAAGCATGATGTTCAGGTCATGATCGAAGGGCCTGGCCATGTGCCCATGCACATGATCAAGGCCAATATGGAAGAGCAGCTCAAGCATTGCCATGAGGCCCCTTTCTATACTTTGGGACCGCTCACCACCGACATTGCACCCGGTTATGACCACATCACCAGTGCGATTGGTGCGGCCATGATCGGATGGTATGGCACCGCCATGCTTTGTTACGTGACCCCGAAGGAACATCTCGGATTGCCGAATAAGCAGGATGTTCGCGACGGCATCATTGCCTACAAGATTGCCGCCCACGCTGCCGATCTGGCCAAGGGCCATCCGGGTTCACAGATCCGCGACAATGCCCTGTCAAAGGCGCGTTTCGAGTTTCGATGGGCGGATCAGTTCAATCTCTCGCTGGATCCTGAAAAGGCCCTTGAGTTCCACGATGAGACCTTGCCCCAGGAAGGCGCCAAGCTTGCGCATTTCTGTTCCATGTGCGGCCCCCATTTCTGCTCCATGAAGATTACGCAGGACGTCCGTGAGTACGCCGAAACGCATGGGCTGGATACCAGCACCGCCCTGAATCAGGGCATGGAAGAAAAGGCGGATCAGTTCAAGAAGTCTGGGGCTGAAATCTACAGCCGCAGTTAAGAGAAATGTCGGCGGGGGGTAAATCCCCCGCCAAGGATTGAGAAGGTCTCAGTCTTCCATGGCGCGGCGGATGCGCTTCATGGCGGTATTTTCCAATTGCCGGATGCGCTCGGCGGATACGTTGTAGCGTGCGGCCAAGTCATGAAGCGTCAGTTTCTCCTCGCTGAGCCATCGGCTTCGGACGATGTCCTGGCTGCGATCATCGAGTTCTGAAATGGCACGGATCAGGCTCTGCTGCTTGTAGTCCCCCCAGTCATCCTCTTCGAGAAGGTCTGCCGGGTCTGCATGGGCCTGTCTCAGATAATGAACGGGCGAGGCCATGTCCCGCTCGCCTTCATCCGCGTCGTCTGGTGCATCGAACGCGACGTCCTGACTGCTGAGGCGACCTTCCATTTCGTAGACGGTCTGAACATCCACGCCCAATTCATCCGCCACGGTGTTCGCTTCTTCCGGCGTGAGCCAACCCAGATGCGTCTTGTGCTTGCGCAGGTTGAAGAATAGCTTTCGCTGTGGCTTTGTGGTCGCGATCTTAACGATGCGCCAGTTCTGGATGATGTATTCGTGAATCTCAGCCTTGATCCAGTGGACCGCAAAGGATACAAGGCGAACGCCCATCCCGGGGTCGAAACGTTTGACCGCCTTCATAAGACCGATGTTGCCTTCCTGAATGAGGTCAGGTAGCGGCAGTCCATACCCCATGTAGCCCCGTGCCACATGGGCAACAAAGCGCAGGTTTGCCATGACCAGCTGGCGTGCAGCCTCAAGGTCACCATTTTCACGAAAACGAACCGCCAACGCCTGTTCTTCCTCGGCTTCAAGGCGAGGCACTTTACCGACGGCTGCAAGATAGTCATCCAGCGAGCCGAGGCTGGCGTTCAGGGGAAGGCTAAGAGCTATGGCTTGTGTCATTCAATATCCTCCACAATGGCGTGGGTTTCCACGCACATATTAGCACTCTAGGACAGTGAGTGCTAAAGATTAGTTCCCTACGAAAAAGGGTCTAGGCAGGGTCAATTTCGCGGAGAAATCGCGCCACGACGATCCAGGCGCCGACAATTCCAAGGAGGATCGCAGCGCCGAGAAGCACCGCGGTCGAGCTCAGGCTGAGGAAGGCAAGACGGTAGGGACTGCCATAAAGGGCGGCCAGTTCATCGGCTGGACCTTTGACGCCGAGGATCAGAAGGTCGGCCACGATCAGGGCCAAAAGTGCCCCCAGAAATGCGTACCAAAATCCTGAATGGATGAAGGGTCTTCGGATGAATCCGTTCGTCGCGCCGAGAATCTTGCTGACAACAATTTCCTCTCGGCGATTCTGGAGTTCGAGCCGGATGGTATTTCCGACAATGAAGAGGACGCCAAAGCCAAGGAGCAGACTGAAGGCAACGACACATCGCTCGGTAATGGCGAGGAGAGCCCGGAGCTTTTTGAGCCACTCGTCATCGAACTGAACCCGATCGGATTCAGGCAGGGTGCGGAGTTCGTTCAGGAGTTGGGTCACGGATGTGGCATCCGTAGCCACAGGGCGAAGGATGATCACGGCCGGAAGCGGGTTGCTGGTGAGGGCGGCAAGAGCGTCCTGAAACCCACTGAAGGCAGTCAGCTCCTTGAGGCCATCTTCCTTGGTCATCAGTATGGCGCCGAACAAGCGGGGATTCTTTTTGAGTCGCTCGGTGAGTTTCCGGGCAGCCTCGTTGCTCAGTTCGGGCTTCAAGAAGAGAGAGATCTGGCTGGTGGTGTCTAACGCCTCGAGGGGTTGGCGCGCATTATCGATCAGTGCACTGAAGCTGGCCGGGAGTGCCAGGGCGATGGCAACCACCAGAATCGTAAGACTACTCGCGATCGGCGTTTCCCAAATCCGTGAAAAGCTCGCTTTGAGGGAATAGACCTGAAGAGAGCCATAGGCCTGAAGACGTTCCTTCAGGGTGCGGCCCTGGGCAAAGGGCTGACGGAAAAGGCTTTGGCGGGGGGCGTTCTGGCGTCGCTGGGCCATCATGCATCTCCCGCGAGACGTCCATGTTCAAGCCGGAGGGTTCTCTGGCTGAATCTGTGGACCAGATGCTGGTCGTGGCTTGCGATCAGGACGGTGACGCCGACGGCGTTGAAATCCTGAAACATCCGCATGATTTCCTCTGAAAGCTCGGCATCGAGATTGCCGGTGGGCTCATCCGCGAGGATCAATTGGGGTTTGTGGACAATTGCCCGGGCAATACCGACGCGTTGCTGTTCTCCGCCCGAGAGCGCCATCGGCAAGCGTTTTTCTTTCTTGAGAAGACCGACTTTGTCGAGCGCGGCTCGCACCCGTCGGCCAACATCATGGGGGTGATGGCCCGTGATGTGGAGCGGGAGCGCGACATTTTCAAAGACACTGCGGTCATTCAAAAGCCGGTAGTCCTGGAAAATCAGGCCCAGCTTTCGGCGAAGATGAGGAATTTGCCGATTGTTGAGCTTAGGGACATGAACCCCGTCAAGGATGATATCCCCCCGGCTTGGGCGCTCAAATGCGGGAATCAGCCGCAGGAGGGTGCTTTTTCCGGCGCCTGAATGTCCGGTCAGAAACGCCAATTCACCGCGTTCAATTCGAAAGCTGACGTCGGAAAGGGCTTCGCCGCTTTCGGGATAACGCTTGGTGACATTCTGAAATTCGATCATGCGGGTGTCGGGCCGGTCGAGGTACCGTGGAAAGCTCGTCTGAGCTCATGGTATCTGCTTGAACGGGAAAAGCCAAAATGGCAAGGTCCTTGGGAAGGGTCCTTGCGGCCATTACAATGGGACAACACTTCTCATTCGATTGCCCATGAAATCTCTCCGAAAGCTGGCGTCCCAGACCGTGGTCTATGGATTGAGCAGCATCCTTGGCCGGTTCCTCAATTATCTTCTGGTCCCGCTCTACACCTATGTTTTTGCAGCTGAAGCGTATGGTGTGGTTTCGGAGTTCTATGCCTATGCTGGGTTTTTTGCCGTGCTTTTGGGGCTGGGCCTTGAGACCGGCTATTTCAGGTTTCGAACGCGCCCCGGCGTTGGGGATGCATCCGCATATGGAGCCGCCCTCGGGGTTCTGATCCCTGCAAACCTGATTTTTCTGGGACTGATCATCAGCTATCGGGAGCCTCTGTCGATTTGGCTTCGATATCCCGAGCATCCCGAGTATGTGGTTTGGTTTAGCCTGATTCTTGCGACCGATGCCATTTGTGCACTGCCTTTTGCGCGGCTTCGCGCCCAAGAGCGCGCCATTCGATTTGCGGCCATCAAGCTCACCGAGATTCTGCTCACGATCGGCCTCAACCTCCTGTTTATTCTGGGGATTCCGGCGTTTCGCCTCAAATGGCCTCAGTTTCCGTGGGACCAATGGCTGAACCCTGACATCGGAGTCGGTGCCATCTTTCTCGCGAATCTCATCGGGAGTGCGGCCAAATGGGTGCTTTTGTTGCCCGAATTCCGTCGTATCGATTTTGCGGGAGGGCTACGACTGATCCGGCCCATGCTCCGTTATGCCTTGCCGATGGTGATTATCGGTTTTGCGGGCATGATCAATGAGATGCTCGATCGGGCGATCCTGAAATACCTTCTGCCCTATGACCTTGCGACCAATCTCCGCATGTTGGGTATCTATGGGGCCTGCTACAAGCTCTCAATCCTGATGACACTTTTCGTCCAAGCCTTCCGTTACGCCGGGGAGCCCTTCTTCTTCTCCATGGCGGGTCGGTCGGATGCGAAGCAGGCCTATGCATTGGTGATGCGTTACTTTGTGATTTGCTGCAGCGGCATTTATCTTGGGGTCGTCCTTTTTCTGGATGTCTTCAAGTACTTCATCGGCGAAGAGTACCGTGAAGGTCTTGGCATTGTTCCGATTCTCTTGATGGCCAATCTCTTGCTCGGCATCTATATCAACCTGTCGATCTGGTACAAACTGACGGATCGAACGAGTTGGGGCGCTTGGGTTTCCATTTTGGGGGCGGCCTTGACGGTCGCTCTGAACGTCGCGCTCATTCCAAAATATGGTTATGTGGGTTCGGCATGGGCGACCCTGGTCTGCTACGCCGCGATGGTGCTTCTGTCCTGGGTGCTGGGGCGTTATTTCTACCCCGTTCCTTATCCGGTGGTCCGAATCGGCGCGTATCTTCTTTCTTCCGTCGGATTGACGCTCGCCCAACCCTTGGTCGAGCTCCGTCTGGGTCTGAATGCCATTGCGGCAGGCGCGCTTCTTCTTGGCGGTTATCTTCTACTGGTAACGGCGCTTGAAGTCTGGCCGCTACTGAGGCAGCGCCGTTATCCCCGTTGAGGGCCGACTGCCATCCCTGGCAGTAGTGCCCAACATTTTTAGCGGTTGAAAACCTTTTTGCGAGCCTTTTCGGTCGCGGCAGAAATCTTGTGCGCAAGTTCTTCGGGGTGGCCGAGTTCTTTCGCCGCTGCCTTGACGTGCGTTAAAAGGTGAGCAAACTGGCCCTCTTTGAACCCTTTTTCGCGCAGTGGTGCGAACAGGGCATGAAGATCTTCTTCGGCTTCCTCGACAGCAACCGATAAGAGAGACTTCACCTTCTCGACCACCTCGCCGCGGGGTGTCCCAAAGAGGGCGTGATTAACCCGCGGATCTCCAATCAGAAGTGCACTGATTTTGTCGGAAAGTGACGCGACGCCCTGAGTGCCACCGAGCTGCTCAGCAACAGAACGCGCCGGAGCGACGGGAGCCGAGGGTGCGGGTCGGCTGGGCGCGGGTGACGGCACTACCGCTGGAGTCGCAGGAGCTGGCGGTGGCGAAATCGGCTTTGAAGCTTTTGCGGCTGCAGGACGGGCCTTGGCTTCGGGTTTCTTAGCGGCCGGAGCTCGTTTGGGCTTTTTTGCCGAAGTCGGTCGGACGGGTTTATCAGTCATTGTCGGTGTCCTCTTGTTGTTTTAGCGGCGATGCGATGATGGGGATCAGGTTTCTTCTTGATCTGCCGTACATTTTTGCGAGGTGTCTCCCCCCGCCCCATTGTTCCAGATTAAAACCAAACGTTCCACAAGGGGCCTCCAGCCCAGATTTTTCGGCAGGTTCACTTAGAAAATAGGGCCTGAATTGGGATCGAAATCATCACATGCATGAATTTTGATCCTGCGACTACAAGGTGAAAACCGCGTGCGGGATCGATCCAAAGGGTTTCTCAGTACAAATCGATCGGATCAACGTCGATGCTCCAGCGCACGTTCCAGCGCTTGGGGTCATCCCTGACATGTTGGCGCACGCGATGGAGGGCTTGGTGAAGACCGGCGCGCTGATTCGATTGAAGAAGAACTTGCCAGCGATAGCGATTGCCGCGGCGCTCCATCGGGGAGGGCACAGGCCCCAAAACCATGACCTTGGGATCTGTCATCAGGGAGAGGGCTTTTGCAAGGCCTTCAAGGAATTCGCGCACAGTATCCTTCCGTGGGGCATCCGCCCGAATCAGAGCCTGGTGGCTGAAGGGGGGGAGCGCCAGCAATTCCCGTTCCTTGAGGCAATCAACCGAAAAGGCTTCGTATCCACGGTGGATCAGGGCATCAATGAGCGGATGACCCGGATGACGGGTTTGAAGGAGGACGCGGCCGGGTCGATCTGCTCTTCCCGCGCGCCCCGCGACCTGCAGAATCAGTTGAGCCGTTCGCTCAGAGGCGCGAAAGTCGCTGCTAAACAGGCCACCATCGACATCCAGGATGCCGACGAGTGTTACATCGGGAAAATGGTGTCCTTTGGCGAGCATCTGAGTGCCGATGAGGATGTCCGTTTCACCGCTGTGGACTGATTCAAGGTAGGTTTCGAGCTGGCCCTTTCGCCGGGTAGTATCACGGTCGATTCGAACGAGCCGATGGGTCGGAAACAGTCGGGATAGCGCTTCTTCGATCCGTTCAGTCCCAAGTCCTAGGAGAACCAGTTGATCGCTTCCGCAGCCCGGACATTTTCGCGGGATGGGTTCCTGAAAGCCACAATGGTGGCAACGCAGGATGGCTTCCGACTGATGGGTGACGAGGCGGGTGTCGCAGTGCCGGCAGGTGGCGACCCAGCCACAGGCATGGCAGGTCTGAACGGGTGCAAATCCCCGGCGGTTAACAAATAAAAGGACCTGTTCCTTGCGAGCGAGGGTTTCCCGAATGGCGGCAATCAGCCGTGCCGATAACCCCTCTTCGAGAAATTCCGCGCGGATGTCGACAATCTGAAATGTCGGAGACTGTGCGCCGCCGGCCCGATCTGGAAGATCCAGTTGGCGAAATTTACCCCGTGCGACATTGGCCAGGGTTTCCATCGCCGGGGTCGCCGATCCGAGGACGATCGGAATCCCTTCAAGATGCCCTCGCATAATGGCCGCTTCGCGTGCAGAAAATCGAAAGCCTTCCTGCTGTTTAAAGGAAGCGTCATGTTCTTCATCCAGAATGATCAGGCCGAGGCGTGGGGCTGGCGTAAAGAGCGCTGAGCGGGTGCCAAGGAGGACCTGGCAGTGTCCCTTCTGGAAAGCCATCCAGGCATTCAGTCGCTCTGTCTCGTTGAGATTGGAATGAAGGATGCGAATTTCGGTCGCCAACCGCTCCCGAAAACGGCCTTCGAGTTGAGGTGTTAGATTGATTTCCGGCAAAAGGACAAGGCTCTGGTGTCCCTGGGATAGCGCATCCTCTACCAATCGGAGGTAAACCTCCGTTTTGCCGCTTCCCGTGACGCCGTAAAGCAGATTGACGCTAAAGGTCCCGAGGGCTGCTGAAAGGAGATGGTGGGCTTTTTCTTGTGCCGGGTTCAAAGGGGGGCGCGGGCCCCTGGGCTCTGAAACGGTTTCCGTAGCAGGTTCTTCGTTCTGCTCCAGCCACTCGGCCAGCCCCTTATCGACCAGCGCTCGGGCAGCAGCCACCAGCTGTTCCTGTCGAATGTCCTCGGCAGTCATTCCCTCTGGAGACTGATCGAGAAGGGTCAGCAGGGTTTTTTGTCGGGGGGCGCGAACGACGGAGGCTTCTGTGGGTTCACGAGGTAAAGCCTTCAGACGTCTGATGGTCCGGCCCGTGGCCGCCTTGCCGGCACGAAGCGCCGTGGTGAGAGCGGTAAAGACCGTATCCCCCAGCGGATGATGGTAATAGCGGCTGGCCCAGCGGAGGAGTTCCAGGTCTTTTAAGGACAGGAGCGGCCTTTCGTCAAGAATTTGGAGAGCAGGCCGAAGACGTTCAGAAGGTAGCTCTGAAGAGTCCGCCACTGCGAGCAATAGCCCGGTTTTTTTCTGGCGGCCAAAGGGAACCTCAAGACGTATTCCCGGAAGGAGGTGCTCGACTGGAACCCCGGGGGGTGGCAAGTAGTCATACTCGGCATCCAGCGGGACTGGGAGGGCGACCTTCAGGATGAGAGTCTTCACAAGATGAAGATTCGTCATCGATCCTGACCTTCTCGAAGAACAGGACGAAGAGTTTTTCGTTTCCCGCAAATTTTATACACTGTCCGGATTAGATCCTGAATCAATTGGTTACGTCCAAACGAATGCCTGAATAAGAAGATTACATTCACTTAGAGGAGGTCTCATGGAGATTGGTCAGCTACAGGTGTTGCGAACGGATGCCTCAGGTATGCCCCTGGAATGGTTGGGCTACCAGGAGGCTGCGAAGCTCTATCACTTGGGTCTAGTTGCCTATAGCTGCGGGACCGCGCTCTATACGCTCCATGGCGGCGTCAATGCTAGGACTGGGGAGCGAAGTCGAATCGAAGTCAACTCGATCATCGCAACACACCATCACCATCGTAAAACCCCATCGCCGTCGACCAAATATTCCCCTCCGCTCAGTAACCAAGCCCTCTTTCGTCGCGACAACCATCTGTGTCTCTACTGTGGCTATCAATTTCGCCACTCTGATCTCTCCCGGGATCATGTCAAGCCACTCAGCCAGGGAGGTCTTGATCTTTGGGGTAATGTGGTCACTGCTTGCAAGCGTTGTAACAATCATAAGGCAGGTCGAACACCGGAGCAGGCTGGAATGCAGCTTCTGGCCATTCCCTTTATGCCGACCCATGCGGAATATGTTTATCTCCAGGGGCGGCGAGTCTTAAGCGACCAGATGGAGTTTCTCAAGGCTCATTTCCCCCGGAAGAGCCCGCTTCATCAGCGACTATCCTGAGTTCTTCAGACCTCAGGCAGTCTCAACTCGACCACCGTCCACCCTGAGGGGCCTTCGAGATAGGCATCAATTTCAAGTACGCCTTTGGTTCGGGTGCCAATCACCAGATGCGGGAGTGAGGGCAGCGCAAAGTCCTTGGGTCGCTCCGGGGGGGCTGAGAGATCTTCCGCCAGGGCAAAGGTGGCATAGGGTGTTAGCCCTCTTTCCTGAAGTTGGGCCATCAGCTCGGATGCATTTCCATGCGGTGCCTCGGTGAGCGGAAAACAGCCCCTGGGAACGCCGCTTTCGGCCCCGATAAGCCCAAAAAATGGGGGCTCCTTCTGTGTTTGGGCGAGGTGAAAAAGGCGGTTGGTTAGTTCGCGGGAGAGATCCATGGACATTCCTTTCATTGGCGTTTTAACCGTATCTTGCCATGGTGACCCGAGGATGTCTTTGGAGGTCCTTACGGGTTTCGATGGCCCGATAGCCCAGCCCAGCAAGGATTTTCTGGACGGCGGGTGCCTGGTCGAATCCATGCTCCAGCACAAGGCCGCCACCCGGCTTGATGAAGCGGCGCGCTTCCCGGGCAATCGTTCGTATGGCATCCAGGCCATCGGGCCCCGACGCGAGAGCAGACGGGGGTTCGTAGCGAAGATCACCCGATGAAAGGTGCTTGTCCTGGTCGGGAATGTAAGGTGGATTGCTCACGATCAGGTCAAACTGAAACGCATCTGGTAGGGCGTTAAGCCAGTCTCCGAGGAGAAAGCGGATGTGCGGCGCTCCGAGGCGGATTGCATTTTTCTGGGCCAGAGTCAGGGCATTAGCGCTCAGGTCGATGGCGGTGAGGTGCGCATCGGGACGTTCTTTGGCGATGCTGATGGGAATCGCGCCACTGCCGGTCCCAAGGTCCAGAACTTTTGGCGTGGAAAGGGTGCGGATCCATTCAAGTGCAAGCTCAACCAAAAGCTCGGTCTCGGGGCGAGGAATCAGCACATCCGGACTGACTTCAAAGCGTAGCGACCAAAATTCACGCTCGCCCGTAAGGTAGGCGATGGGGTGACCCGATCGGCGCTGCTCGATAAGTGAGCGGAAGAGGCGTGCTTCAGATTCTGGCACCTCGGTTTCTGCAAATGCTCGAAAGTATGTCCGGCTTTTTCCGGTCACATGGCTCAGCAGAACTTCGGCTTCTAGTGATGGATGCTCGCTCTGGTCCTCAAGGCGTTGAGTGCCCTCGGCGATGAGAGCCGCGATGGCCTCCGCCATGGTGATCACTCTTCGCCGAGTTGGGCGAGGAGTTCGGCCTGGTGTTCGCTCAGCAGGGGTTCAATGACGGGATCCAGTTCGCCTTCCATGATGGATTCAAGGCGGTACAGGGTGAGATTAATCCGGTGATCCGTCAGCCGACCTTGCGGAAAGTTATAGGTCCGAATTCGCTCGGAGCGATCTCCGCTCCCGACCTGGAGCTTCCGCGAGGCGGCGATCTCGGCGGACTGTGCCTCCTGTTTCTGCGACAGAATTCGGGATTGAAGCAGCGACATCGCCCGTGCGCGATTTTTGTGTTGCGAGCGTTCATCCTGACATTCGACGACGACCCCGGTCGGAATGTGGGTGATGCGAATGGCAGACTCGGTCTTGTTGACGTGCTGTCCTCCCGCACCCGAGGCCCGATAGGTGTCGATCCGAAGGTCCGCAGGGTTGATATCGATCTCCACCTCTTCGACTTCGGGGAGAATTGCAACGGTGCACGCGGAGGTGTGAATGCGGCCTTGAGCTTCGGTTTCAGGGACCCGTTGCACTCGGTGGGTGCCGGCCTCGAACTTCAGTTGCGAGTAGACGTCCTGACCGCTGATGCGGACGATGACTTCCTTGAAGCCCCCCTGCTCGCCTTCGCTCTCGGAAATCGCTTCGGTTTTCCAGCCCTTTTGCTCGGCGTGGCGCAGGTACATTTTGTAAAGGTCCCCGGCGAAAAGAGCCGCCTCGGCCCCACCGGTACCGGCCCGGACTTCGAGAAAGACGTTGCGCTCGTCGTTCGGATCCCTTGGTAAGAGAAGGACCTGTAGTTTCTGCTCCAGTGTCTCGAGACTTTCTGACGACGTCTTGATTTCATCTGCGGCCATGGCGCGGACCTCTGGGTCGGGGTCGCTGCTCAGGCTTTCCGCAAAGGTTTTGGCTTCAATGGCTGCGTGATAATCCCTGAAGGTCGTGACCAGTGGATTGAGCTGTGCATATTCCTTGCTCAGAGAGCGGAAGCGATCCTGATCATTTTGAGTTTCAGGTTCGGCCAATAGGGCGGTAATTTCCTCGAATCTCTGGGAGAGCTGTTCGAGTTTCTGCCGGATCGAGTCTTTCACGGAGTCAGTGGTTATCCTTGAGTTGGAAAAGTTCTCGCGCAGCGGCTATCAGGTCTTCTCGCTCGTGGGTACCGGCTTGTCGGAGCTGCGTGCTGGGGAGGTGAGTGAATTTGTTGGTCAGGAGCAAAGACAGATAGGCGAGACTCTCTTCAGGAGACTGCCCCGAACGAAGGCCTCTTAGGGCCCGCTCAAGCGCATCTTCACGAATGCTGTCTGCATGGGCTCTGAGCTCTCGAATGGTATCGGTTGCGCCCTGGGCTCGCATCCAGTTGAGAAAGTGCGCCACCTCGACATCGATGATTTCCTCGGCTTGTTTCGCGGCCTCCTGGCGAGAGCGAAGGCTTTCTTCGATCGTGTGGCGAAGGTCATCCACGGTGTAGAGGTAGACGTCGCGGATCTGTTCGACCTCGGGTTCGATATCGCGGGGAACGGCGAGATCCACCATGAACATCGGTTTATGGCGTCGGGCCTTGATGGCGCTCTCTACACTCCCTTTGCCGAGGATCGGGAGAGGGCTGCCGGTCGATGACACGACGATGTCAGCCTTCGCTAAATGCTGCGGGAGTTCATGGAGCGAGATGGCAAACCCGTTGAACTGCTGAGCCAAAAGATGCGCCCGATCATAGGTGCGATTGGCGATGATGAGCTCTCCGATCCGGTTCTCGGTGAGGTGCCGCGCCGTCAGTTCAATGGTTTCCCCTGCGCCGATGAGGACGGCGGTCTGTTCGCTGAGGTCCTCGAAAATACGCTGGGCAAGCCGGATGGCGGCAAATGCCACGGAGACGGGGCTACTGCCAATCGCGGTATCGGTCCGGACCTTTTTAGCGGCACTGAATGTGTGCTGGAAGAGTTTGCCCAAGGTTTTTCCAAGGGTTCCGGCTTCGGTTGCAGTCTGGTAGGCCGACTTCATCTGGCCGAGAATCTGAGGTTCGCCTAGCACCATGGAGTCAAGGCCCGAGGCGACGCGGAACATGTGGCGGATGGTCGAGCTGTCGTGATGCGTGTAGAGGAAGGGTTGAAAGTCTTCCCGTTTCAATTGCTGCTCTCGTTCAAGCCAGGCGAGCAGTGGTTCCGGATCTTGCGAGCTCAGGCCACAGTAGAGTTCGGTGCGGTTGCAGGTCGAGAGGATTGCGGCTTCCTCGACGACCGGGACGCGCGCAAGGTTTTTCAGTGCATGGATCATCCCCTCGGCCGGAAACGCAATGCGCTCGCGAACCGAAACGGGGGCGGTGTTATGGTTAAGACCCAGGGTGATGATGGCCATTCGGCTCACTGCATGATGCTTTCGGAATATAATTCTAGGGAATAGCGAGCCGTCTGGGTATGGGCCAAGGCGTTTGTTGCTTGAAGCATTTCGATTCTTTCCCGAAAAAGCCCTGCTCGAGCGGGGTGAACGTTCCCCCCAATCTTTCTTCTTGAGGCCCTTCGCCCGTGCTGAAAACCTTAGTGACCCTGTTGGTGGCTGGAATCCTTTGGGCAACTGGCTGTGCCGGCGTCAGGGCGCCCGGGACGGAAGACGCTGCTCCGGGTCCGGTGGCTCAGGGGGCCCCTGAGCCCGGCGATGAGAATGACCCGGTTTTTTTGATGTTGGCCGCCGAGGTCGCCGGCCAGAGGGGCCAATTTGAACTGGCGCTCGATTATTACATGCGCGCCCTTCAGCTCACGCACGACCCCAAGGTGGCTGCCAGAGCCACTCAGGTTGCGGTTTATGTCAAGAACGCCGATAAGGCGACCGAAGCCGCCGAGGTGTGGGCTGAGCTGGATCCTAAAAGCCTTTCAGCACATCGGTTGACCCTGATTCTGCGAGTCAAGAACGATGAAATCGGTGAGGCGGCGGATGAGATTCGCCAGTTGATCGAGCTTAAGGATCCTGACCTCGAAAATACCCTGATTGAGTTGGTGCGCTGGATCGATGCCGAAAAGGAGCGTGAACGCGGACTCGAGATCATGCGTGACCTAGTGGATCGCCTGCCAAAAGTCGCCGAAGTCCATCTGGCGGCGGCCTATCTGGCCACTGAAGAGGGTGCTTTGCTGGTGGCCCAGGAGGAGGTGGCGCGAGCTCTCGCGATGCGCCCGAACTGGAGCCGGGCCCTGATGCTTCAGGCGCAGCTCCTTTTGCAGGCAGGGGAATTGCGCGCGGGGCGGGCGGCCCTCGAGAAGGCATACCGAATTGACCCTAAAAATGCGCGGCTGGGTCTGATCTACGGACAGTTTCTGGCAAAAATGGGTGAATTTCCTGCGGCCGAACGCGAGTTGGCCAAGGTGGTTTCGCGTGACCCCGGCAATGACGATGCCCGTTTCGCGCTCGCCTCGGTTTGGCTGGAGATGGGTGACTTGGCCAAGGCGCGAAAGGAGTTTGATCTTTTATCCAGCGATCAGCGCTGGCGGCCGCAAGCCGCATTTTCGATTGCGTTGATTGATGCTCGGGAGGGGCGCACCGAAGCCGCGCTTAAGGAATTCGACCAGATTAGTGAAGGGCCCATGCTCTTCGATGCCCGTTTCAATGCCATTTCGGCCTTGATTGTGCTCGGACGGACGGCCGAGGCGCGGGATCGTCTGGCCTCGGCGCGCGTGGAGTTCCCTAAGGAGCGTCTCCGGCTTTTCCTCATCGAGGCCGAAATGCTCATCAAGCTCAGGCAGACGGAAACGGCTTTTGATCTATTGTCCGATGCCATCCGACAAATGCCTGACCAACCTGAATTGCTTTATACGCGGGGATTACTTGGAGAGCAGCTCAAACGCCTAGACGTGATGGAGGCTGATCTCAAGGCCCTCCTTGAAAAAAACCCCGAGGATGCTGCGGCGCTGAATGCTCTCGGTTTTTCCTTGACGGTTCATTATCCGGATCGGCTGGATGAGGCGGAGGGCTACATTCGGCGAGCGCTCGCTAAGCGACCCGGAGACCCTGCGATTCTTGATAGTTACGGTTGGGTTCTTTTCCGCAAAGGGAAAGTACAGGATGCTTTAGCGCCCCTGAAGAAAGCCTATGGGCTTTTTGCGGACCCCGAAATCGCAGCACATTTGGGTGAGGTCCTTTGGGTCATGGGTCGAAAGGCCGAGGCGCGTCAGATTTGGCTCGACGCCTGGAAGCGAGATGCTCAGCAACAGGATATGCAGAGAATCCATCAGACCTACCCAGAGGTGTTTACCGGTGCTGTAAAATGAGTCGCCTTTTCGCACTCATCCTTCTGCTGGCTTTATCGGGTTGTGCGACGTTTCAGGGGGGCGGCACTGACAAGCCGGTCGGGCTGTCACCGGATCAGTTGGTGAACTGGAGTCTGGAGGGTCGGATCGGCGTGCATGCTGCGAAAGACTCCTGGCAGGCGGATCTCGCCTGGAGTCATGATCCCAAGCAGGATCGGTTGCGCCTCTCAGGACCCCTCAGTCAGGGGCTGGTCTCCATCATCCTTCAGCGCGACCTCATTTACATCAACGAGGGCGATGGAATTGATCACCTGGCGAGAGATCCCGAGGCGGCATTGAAGGCGCGGCTCGGCTTTGCGGTTCCGCTCAAGAGTCTTCGCTGCTGGGTTCTCGGTATTCCGAATGCAGGGGAGCCATGGCAGCCGCTGGCAGCCGGTCCCGAGGGCGCTTTTGTTCAGCAAGGTTGGCGCATTGTTCCCTCGAGCGCCGTCACAGTGGGTGGTTACTCCCTGCCGGGGCGTCTATTGATTGAGGGGGGCGGGGTGCGTCTCAAGATCATCGTGGATCAATGGAATCCGAGTTCACCCACCGCAGGCAAATCATGACGAAAGCTCCTATCACCGCCCGTTTTCCCGCTCCGGCCAAGCTCAATCTGCTGCTTCGCATCGTAGGTCGGCGCGAAGATGGTTATCACTTGCTCCAAACCGTTTTCCAGTTCATTGACCGCTGTGACTGGATCGATTTCACGGTCCGTGAGGATGGGGTGATTGGTTTGGCGTGTCCGCTTCCCGGGGTTCCGGAGGAGACGGATCTTACGGTTCGGGCCGCCCGAGCCCTCCAGCTCGCTTCCGGAGTCTCGCAGGGCGTGACTATTGCAGTTGAGAAAAACCTCCCGATGGGTGGGGGGCTGGGCGGTGGAAGTTCGGATGCTGCGACAACGCTGGTAGCGCTGAATCACCTTTGGGGGGCCGGTCTGACACAAAGCGAACTCAAGGCAATTGGGCTTAAGCTGGGGGCCGATGTTCCCGTCTTTATTGAAGGATTTGCGGCCTGGGGTGAGGGGGTTGGTGAGGATCTGACGCCCCTCGATCTGGATGAGCCTTGGTATCTCGTCGTCGTGCCGGAGTGTCACGTGGCCACTGGGCGGGTCTTTACAGACCCTGATTTGACAAGGGACAACCCGCCAATCAAAATGGCAGGCTTTTTTGAGGGTCGGCGGGAAAATCATTGCCTCCCGGTGGTGCTGCAGCACTATCCTGAGGTGGCCGCCGCGATCGAAGCGCTGTCTGTGGTCGGCGAAGCACGTCTTACCGGCACCGGGGCGTGTGTTTTTGCCGTCTATCCGACCGAAGCGGAGGCGCTTGAGGCGCAGCGGGCTCTGGGCCCCGCATGGTGCTCTTTTGTAGCCAAGGGGCTGAATCGATCGCCATTGCTCGATGCGTGTCGATGAGTCTGGTATTGAAGTTTTTTGGGGCGTAGCCAAGCGGTAAGGCAGCGGGTTTTGATCCCGCCATGCCCAGGTTCGAATCCTGGCGCCCCAGCCAAATCCACCGGTAACCGCGAAAAAGGAAGCTGTCTGAATGTCTGATCCGACATTTATGGTCTTTTCGGGGAATGCCAACCTGCCTTTGGGCAAGGGCATTGCTCGATCCTTGAACATGCGACTAGGTCAGTCGACCATCGGACGGTTCTCGGATGGGGAAATCTCCTTTGAAATTGAGGAGAATGTTCGCGGCCGGCAGGTCTACATCATTCAGCCGACGTGCTCGCCGGTGAATGAGAACCTGATGGAGTTGCTGGTGATGATTGACGCTTTTCGGCGTTCATCGGCAGGTCTGATTACGGCGGTTATCCCTTATTACGGATATTCGAGGCAGGATCGAAGAATCCGCTCCGCACGCGTGCCAATTGCCGCGAAGCTGGTGGCCAAGATGATCACCGCAGCTGGAGCCGATAGGGTGTTGACTCTGGATCTTCATGCAGACCAGATTCAGGGTTTCTTTGATGTGCCCGTGGACAATGTCTACGCCTCGCCGATTTTGCTCGGGGACGTTTGGCGGCAGCATTATCCCAATCTGATGGTGGTTTCTCCCGATGTCGGGGGTGTCGTCAGGGCAAGGGCGCTGGCGAAGCGGCTGGACGAGGCGGATCTGGCCATTATCGATAAGCGACGCCCGAAGGCCAATGAGGCCAAGGTCATGAATATTATTGGTGATGTCAGGGGGCGTACCTGCATCATGGTCGATGATCTGGTGGATACCGCTGGAACGCTCTGCAAGGCTGCGGAAGCCCTGAAGGAGCATGGTGCTCTTAAGGTCGTGGCCTACTGTACGCATGCGGTTCTCTCGGGGCGCGCCCTGGAGAACATCAATGAGTCGGTACTGGATGAGTTGGTGGTCACCAATTCGATCCCGCTTCGCCCAGAGGCCAAGCGATGCAAAAAAATCCGGCAGCTCAGTGTTGCCGAAATGCTGGCTGAAACCATTCGCCGAATGGCGGCAGGTGAATCGGTCAGTTCAATGTACGTTGACTAGGGTCAACGTATCCCTCAACTGCTCAGAGTATTTGGAGAAAAAAGATGGCAGGCAGTTATGTATTTGAAGCGGAGCTCCGCAAGGATTTGGGTCGCGGTCATTCGCGTCGCCTTCGGGTTGAAGGAAAGATCCCGGCCGTACTTTATGGTGGCACGGAAGAGCCAGTAGGTATTACGCTCGACCACAATAAGGTCAACAAGGCGCTCGAGGATGAGGCAACTTACTCCCACATTTTGACGCTTCGGATTGATGGCAAGGAAGAGACGGCTATTCTCAAGGATATGCAGCGTCACCCGAGTCGCCCGATTATTCTGCACATGGATTTTCAGCGCGTGAGTGAATCGCAGAAGATCAAGGTCCATGTCCCGCTGCACTTCCTGAATCAGGAAACTTCAGTTGGCGCCAAGAAGGGTGGTGTGATCAATCATGCGTTGGTCGATGTCGAAGTGACCTGTCTTCCCGCGCGTCTGCCGGAATTCATTGCGATCGACATGGCCAAGCTGGATATCGGTCAGTCGGTTCACCTGTCGGACATCAAGGTTCCGCCGGGTGTCCAGATTGTCGAGTTGCTGCATGGTGCGGGACATGACCAGCTCGTGGCGGCGATTCATGCGCCCCGCGTTGGTGGTGAAGAGGCCTGATGGCGCTTCCGGCTGTCCGGATGCATCGGGATAACCGGTGATCCGGCTCCTGGTCGGGCTGGGTAATCCCACGTCCCGATACGAAAAAACCCGGCATAACGCCGGGTTTTGGTTTTTGGACGAGGTGGCTCGTTCCATGGGGCTGGTTTTCCGAGACGAGTCACGGTTCCAGGGTGCAGTTGCGCGAAAGGATGTGGGTGGCGACGCCCTGGTTTTGCTGAAGCCATCCACGTATATGAACCGAAGCGGTAGCTCGGTCTTGGCGGCTGCGGCCTATTACAAGATCGGGGTGGATGAAATTCTGGTTGCTCATGATGAGTTGGATCTGGCGCCCGGGGTGGTCCGGCTCAAGAAGGGTGGCGGGCATGGCGGTCATAACGGGCTGCGAGACATGGTCCTTCATCTCAAATCTCCTGAGTTTTATCGGTTAAGGCTGGGTATCGGTCATCCCGGAGATCGAGCGCAGGTCGCTAACTATGTCTTGGATGCGCCGTCGAAAGGGGAGTCGCACGAAATCGGCGATGCGATCGGTCAGGCCATGCGTGCGATGCCGCTGATTCTGTCCGGAGACTATCCTCGGGCGATGAATGAGTTGAATGTCAGGGATCGGGAGAAGGATAAAAGGGGTTGACTACCCATAATCTTTTGAACATAATCGCCTGCTAACCCGATTGGAGGGGTTCCCGAGCGGTCAAAGGGATCAGACTGTAAATCTGACGGCTCAGCCTTCGAAGGTTCGAATCCTTCCCCCTCCACCATTCGGGCGGTTTTACCTTGGCGGGTGTAGTTCAATGGTAGAACCTCAGCCTTCCAAGCTGATGGCGCGGGTTCGATTCCCGCTACCCGCTCCAAATATTTGAGTTTTGCCCATATAGCTCAGTCGGTAGAGCACTTCCTTGGTAAGGAAGAGGTCACCGGTTCAAGTCCGGTTATGGGCTCCAGTAGTTAGGGTTGTTAGAAATCAACAGTTAAGGGGTTTTTGCGGATGTCTAAGGAAAAATTTACGCGTAACAAGCCGCACGTCAACGTTGGTACCATTGGTCACGTCGACCACGGCAAGACGACTCTGACCGCGGCACTGACGAAGGTTGGTGCAGAGCGCTTCGGTGGTGCATTCAAGGCATACGATCAGATTGACGCAGCGCCGGAAGAGCGTGCGCGCGGAATCACGATCGCTACGGCGCACGTTGAATACGAATCACCCACCCGTCACTACGCACACGTTGACTGCCCCGGCCACGCCGACTACGTCAAGAACATGATCACCGGTGCAGCGCAGATGGACGGCGCGATTCTGGTTTGTTCTGCTGCGGACGGTCCGATGCCGCAGACCCGTGAGCACATCCTCCTGGCGCGTCAGGTTGGCGTACCTTACATCGTCGTGTTCCTGAACAAGGCTG
>Ga0007862_1000197_pt1 | contig 20312 bp, 20 predicted proteins | sample CryBogCBH20Aug07_FD_71206 | JGI IMG/M metagenome (GOLD analysis project Ga0007862, IMG submission 71206) | Freshwater microbial communities from Crystal Bog, Wisconsin, USA - CBH20Aug07 | ecosystem: Environmental > Aquatic > Freshwater > Lake | place: Crystal Bog, Wisconsin, USA | collected... | reverse complement strand
CAGATCTCTTTGACGTCTCTCTTTCCAAAGTTGCCTGAACGCCTGATCACATGACTTATTGTGTTGCCATGAAACTCGACGCCGGAATGGTATTTGCCTCCGACTCGAGAACCAATGCAGGCGTCGACCAGATCGCCTGCTTCAAGAAAATGCGGACCTTCGTCAAAGCCGGGGATCGCACCATCGTGATCTTAAGTTCAGGGAATCTCTCCATTACGCAGAACGCGTTGAATCTTCTGGAGCAACAGGCCCGGCAGGCTGAAAAGCGAAATATCTGGAATGTTGAATCGATGTTCGATGTCGCCCAGATTCTGGGCGAGTGTCTGCGTTCGGTTCGTCAAAACGATGGGGCTTATCTCGCACAAAATAACGTAGATTCAAGTGCCAACTTTATCGTGGGCGGTCAGATCAGTGGCGAGAGAATGCGGTTATGCCTGGTGTATGCCGAAGGCAACTTCATCGAAGCCAGTGAGGAAACACCGTTTTTTCAGATTGGTGAAACCAAATATGGGAAACCGATTCTGGATCGTGTCATTCGAGCGGATACCACCCTCGAAGATGCGATCAAGTCGGTCTTGGTGTCTTTTGACTCCACCATGCGAAGCAACCTTTCGGTGGGGCTTCCCATCGATCTGGCCTGCTATCGGGAGGGTAATCTGACGCTGGATCTGGAGTACCACATTACTCAGGATGACCCTTATTTTTCTCAAATCAGTCGCCGCTGGAGCGAGGGCTTGCGGGGTGTTTTTGCCTCGCTTCCTAACCCTGACTGGCTGGCGCCATCGGATCTTTCCAATGGCTCTGGCTACTAACGCCACCTCGGAGAGATTGTGAGTATCAAGGTTCAACTCAAGCACAAGACGCACTATCGCTTTGATCGTGCGGTGGTGGCTTCACCCCATGAAATTCGCCTGAGGCCAGCGCTTCATAGCCGGACTCCGGTCTCAGGCTATGCGCTTGAGATCCAACCCAAAAACCACTTCATCCACTGGCAGCAAGATGCCTTTGGGAATTTCGTGGCGCGGGTAACCTTTCCTGAGCCGGTACGGGAAATGTACATCGGGGTCGAACTCGTTGCTGACATGACCGTCATCAACCCGTTCGACTTTTTTGTCGAGGATTGGGCGGAATTCTTTCCTTTCGCATATCCCGCTGATCAGCGTAAGGAGCTTGCCCCTTATCTGGAGTGTGATCCTGCAGGCCCCCATTTTGATGCCTTCCTGAAGGAGATCCAGGCTCAAATTCCGGCAAAGATCACCACCACCAACCTTCTGGTCATGCTCAATCAGAAGGTTCAGGAACGTATTCGTTACATGATTCGCCTCGAGCCTGGCGTTCAATCACCCGAAGAGTCACTCTCTTTGGGGTCGGGTTCCTGTCGTGACAGCGCATGGCTGCTGGCGCAGTTGCTCCGGCATCTCGGGATGGCTACCCGATTTGTCTCAGGCTACCTGATTCAGCTGGTGGCGGATCTTCCGCCGCTCGAGGGACCGGAAGGACCGACGGAGGACTTCACGGACCTTCATGCCTGGTGTGAGGCCTACGTACCCGGGGCAGGTTGGGTCGGCATGGATGCCACCTCGGGCCTTTTGGCCGGAGAGGGCCACATTCCTTTGGCCGTATCCAGTCTTCCGACCGCTGCAGCACCGGTGATTGGTCTTACCAGTGTCTGTCAGGCTGAACTTGATTTCAGTATGGGGATTACCCGGATTCATGAGGATCCTCGTGTAACGCTGCCCTACAGTGATGTGGTCTGGTCAGACATCATGGCTTTGGGGGATCGGGTGGAAGCGGATCTTGTTGCCGGTGATGTGCGCTTGACCCAAGGCGGCGAGCCCACCTTTGTGTCGGCCGACAATATGGATGGGCCTGAGTGGAATATCGATGCCTTGGGTGATGAAAAGTGGGCCAAGGCCAATGAACTCATGGAACGTCTCCAGGCTCGATTTGCGCCGGGTGGTCTGCACCATTACGGCCAAGGCAAGTGGTATCCGGGAGAGCCCTTGCCACGATGGGCCTTGAACATCTTCTGGCGAAATGATGGTCATCCGCTTTGGCGGAATCTTGATCTTCTCCGCCCAACGCCATCCGAAAGCAAGGCGCCGGATGTTTTGGGCTTTGCTGAGCATCTGGCCAAAGGACTGGGTCTCCATCAGGGGTATCTGATTCCTGCGTATGAGGATCCCTGGCATGCCCTTGATGCGGAGTCCCGATATCCTGAAAACATTGATCCCCATGATCATCCACTTGAAGACCTTTCGGCACGCAATGCGCTTGCCAAGGCACTTCGTGAGGGGTTAGCCGAAGTCGTCGGGTATGTTCTGCCCTTAAAACCGGTATCAGAGCGACGGACGTGGCGTTCTAGCCGTTGGCCCCTTCGCCAGGAACGACTTTATCTGATACCCGGCGACTCCCCGATGGGGCTGCGTCTTCCGCTGGCAAGCCTTCCCTGGGTGCTTCCAGAGGAGATGGAACCTGAGTTTGAGCGTGATCCCTTTGAGCCCCGTGCGGCGCTGAGTGAGACCACTGAGGCCCCAGCAAAACCCGAGCCGCTCAAGGAAGTGGTCGATCCCCGTGAAGTCGTGCATACCGCCTTGGTATTCCAGGTGCGTGATGGCGTGCTTCATGTGTTTCTCCCGCCGCTGAGTCAACTGGAGGACTTCGTAGGGCTGATTTCGGTGATTGAGCGTGTTGCCGAAGTCACCCATCAGGCGATTCGGCTTGAAGGATATGCGCCCCCTCGGGACCCCCGCCTCAAAATGCTGTCTGTGACCCCCGATCCGGGTGTCATTGAGGTCAACATTCATCCTTCAACCGATTGGCAAACCCTGGTTACGCGGACGCGCGATCTGTATGCGGATGCGAGAAAAACACGCTTGATCGCTGAAAAGTTCATGCTCGATGGCCGTCATACGGGAACCGGCGGTGGCAATCACATTACATTGGGTGGGGCGACAGCCGCTGAAAGTCCTTTCCTTCGACGTCCTGATCTCTTGGTCAGTCTGATTCGATTCTGGCAGCGACACCCCTCTCTCTCCTATCTTTTCTCAGGTCAGTTTATTGGTCCGACCAGTCAGGCTCCCCGGGTCGATGAGGCGAGAGACGATAACCTCTATGAACTTGAAATCGCTTTTCAGCAGCTTGAATCCCATTGTGAAATCGGAGCTGAAACACCCAAGCCCTGGCTGGTTGATCGCCTTTTGAGAAATCTTCTGATCGATATGACCGGGAATACCCATCGATCCGAGTTTTGTATCGACAAACTGTATTCTCCGGACAGTTCCACCGGGCGTCTTGGAATTCTTGAGCTTCGGGCCTTTGAAATGCCGCCGCATTATCAGATGAGTCTGGTCCAGGCACTCTTGTTGCGATGTCTGATTGCTCGTTTCTGGAAATCACCTGAGCGGCGACCCTTGGTCTACTGGGATACCGCGCTGCACGACCGCTTCATGCTCCCGTTCTTCATCGAGTCTGACCTTCGTGAGGTGATCAATGAGTTGCGACTTTCTGGCTATGCCTTTGATGAAAGTTGGTTGCTGCCCTTCATGGAATTCAGATTTCCGCGCCATGGTACTGTGGCCATTGAGGGCATCGAGCTCACCCTGAGACAGGCCATTGAGCCCTGGCATGTCCTGGGCGAGGAGGTATCCGGAGGCGGAACAGCCCGTTATGTAGATTCCTCTGTAGAGCGCTTGGAAGTGCGGGTCGAAGGGTTGCTCTCCCACCGTCATCAAGTGCTTTGCAATGGTCGAAAGTTGCCTTTGCACCCGACGGGAACGCCAGGTCAGTTTGTGGCCGGTGTGCGATTCAAGGCCTGGTCACCCCCCTCATCCTTACATCCCACCATTGGAGTGCAGGCGCCCTTGGTCTTTGATGTGTATGACACGCTGGAAGGGATATCGCTAGGCGGGTGCACCTATCACGTCTGTCATCCCGGTGGACGCAATTATGAGACCTTTCCTGTGAATGCTCAGGAAGCCGAGGCCCGTCGCAGGGCCCGATTCTGGGAGCATGGCCATGTCCAAGGCAAGCGAATGGTTGCCGATGAACCCCGTAACCACAGGTTTCCCTCAACCCTGGATCTCAGGTGGGAACCTTCAAACCGGAGAATACCCACATGACGTACTCCACCCGCCTGCCTCGCTATGGCGATAAGCAAAACTCTGATTTTTATGAGGAGTATCTGCAGAGGCTGCTTGAGGATCGGGATCAAAGCGGTCTCACCGAAATGATTGGTGGCATTGAAGCCATGTTGATCAGTGTGGAACCCGGAAATTCTGTTGAATACATCGCCGAACTGGCCTTGATGTCACCCTATGAATATCTGGTGACCCTGGACAGTGAGAAACACCTGACTCACGTTCTCAGGATCGACATGCAGTCGCCGGATATTCTGCTTCGTGAACCGAAGGAGATGTCCTACTCAGATATTTTTCGGAGTCTGAACGACCTTTATCCGGTCGGCGCGCGACGCCCTCACTCAAGGTATCTGGGCGAGATCCTTCATTGCAAGGATCGCCATCAAGTGGTTGCCATGCAGCAGCAACGGGAATTTAGATTCTTCCAGGTCGGACAGCTCGCCGATCTGGATTTCCCCTTGAACGTCAGCATCTCCAAGCCATCACCCTATACGCAGAATGTCATCGGCTACATGGAGCGGCCGCTGGATAGCATTCGTGTCTACCAGCATGGCAACTGCATCATTCTTCCCCAGGCCCAGGCGGCCAATGATCGTGGAAAAGAGATGCAGGAACGTATCGGGATCAAGGAGTTTCTCTGTCCGGTCGATCACCTCGCGACTCGTGTCTACAGTCAGAACCGGGAAGTGGCCATTCTCGAGTACCTGGCGCTCTCCAGCTATTACTACTGGGGTAGCTACGATATCAAGGATCAGAACTCCTCAACGAACGTCACCAAAAGTGCCCATGCCTTGCCTGAATCGCAGAGCCCTGCGAAGGTCTTCACGGCGAACAATCATCCCTATTGCGTCAATCATCTGGACCGCCTTCCGAGTCCGACAGAAACCTTTGTTCGAAATTACGGGCCAAGGCTCCATCACATTGCCGTGGAGGTCAAGGACGGTCAACTGGACGGGCGCGAGTACATTGACGTCGTGGTGGATGCGATTGCAAGCCAGGGTAAGGGCTTCCTTCTCGAGACCATCGGCTCCCGGAGCGAGGGTCTCAAGCAGATCTTCTCTTCGGCTTCCGACTTTTCATCCCTCATCATTGAGTATGTTCAGCGTTTCGGTGACTTCGAAGGCTTCTTTACGAAAGACAATGTGGCAAAGTTGACCTTTGCGGCTGGGCAGGAAGAGGGCGTTAAAGAAGACCTCTACTGACCCTTCGGTCACCTCAAGGTGAGATAATGCGGGACTCCTTACTGAAGAGCAGTCCCGTGTCCCAAGTTACGTCCTCTTCCTCCATCCCCCTGGATGAAGCGGTGATCCAACGTCTGATCGATCTTGCGGAAGACGCCGGTCGAGCCATTCTGTCCTTTTACGAGCAGGATGCAGAGGTTAGAGAAAAAAGTGACGCGTCCCCTTTGACCGCGGCGGATTTAGCAAGCCATCACAAGATTATGCAGGGTTTGAAGGCCTTGATGCCTTCAGTCCCTGTGCTTTCGGAAGAGTCGGCCCCGATCAATGCCGTCGAGCGGCTGGCGTGGTCGACCTTCTGGCTTGTCGATCCCTTGGATGGCACGAAAGAGTTTCTCCAGCGCAATGGCGAATTTACGGTCAACATCGCGCTGATCGATCACCATATGCCCTCATTGGGCATTGTTCATGTGCCTGCGCAGAAACGGACCTATGTGGGGCGGGTCGGGGACGGTGCCTTTCTTCTGGGACCAGATCGCCGGAAGACGTCGATTCGTATTTCTGAGGAGGCTCAAGATCCCTTGAGGGTCCTCGGCTCCCGCTCTCACCCGACGCCAGATCTTGATGCGTACCTTCTAGATCAGGGCGCATTTGTTATGGAGGCCGTCGGGAGCTCCCTCAAGTTCTGCCGGGTGGCCGAGGGCAGTGCAGATCTTTATCCGCGTTTTGGGCCCACCTCTGAATGGGATACCGCTGCGGGACAAGCCGTTCTCGAAGCGGCCGGAGGTCACGTCATTGACCTTCAGGGACGTCCGCTTCGGTACAATCTCAATACCAGTTTGCTAAATCCTTATTTTCTCGCTTTCGGAGATTCTGGCCGGAACTGGATGCCCGGCCCTCCAAGGATTTGAAGCCTCATTCATCAGTTCGAGTCGATCCATGAAAATCATTATCCTTGGAGCCGGTCAGGTGGGCAGTAGCCTGCTTCAGAGTCTTGCGAGTGAAAAAAACGATATCGTTATGGTGGATATCCGGCAGGAGATTCTGGAGAAACTTCAGGATCGATTTGATATCCGGACGGTCCTTGGTCATGCCGCGCATCCACCCATCCTCCAGGCTGCGGGAGCCCGGGAGGCGGATATGTTGATTGCCGCAACCAGCGATGATGAAACCAATATGCTGGCCTGCCAGATCGCAGACATCCTCTTTAAGGTTCCACGCAAGATTGCTCGTGTGAGGTCGATCGAATATTTTGCTTACCCCGGACTTTTCTCGCCTGAAACCATTCCGATTGATTATGTGATCAGTCCGGAACAGATCGTCACGCAATACATCGAACGGCTACTCTCACACCCAGGCTCAAGTCAGGTGCTTGATTTTGCCGAAGGGCGAGTCCGGATGGCTTCATTACACGCCGTCCGGGGCGGACCGATGGTGGGGCGTGAAGTGCGTGAACTGCATGAACATGTCCCGAACTTCCATGCCCGTATCGCGGCCATTTTCCGAAATGGTCAGCCCATTGCGCCCAATGGGAGTACCGTCATCCTTCATGGCGATGAAGTCTTCTTTCTGGCCTCCCGGGAGGAGATCAAGGGGGTCATGTCTGAGCTCGGTAAATCAGAAAAGCCCTATAAACGTTTGATCTTTGCCGGTGGTGGTCATGTGGGTAAACGCGTCGCACTGGCCCTTGAAAGCCAGTACTCGATCAAAGTGATCGAGCGTGATGCCCAGCGTGCGAAGAAAATAGCCGGCCAATTAAAAAACACCACGGTGCTGGTGGGGGATGCTTCCGATCGGGAGCTTCTCATGAGTGAGAACGTTGAGAGCGCCGATGTTTTCTGCGCCATTACCAATAATGATGAAGCGAACATTCTTTCGGCAATGCTGGCTAAGCGATTGGGCGCTCGAAGGGTCATTGCGCTGGTCAACAACGATGCCTATTCAGAAATTGTTGACGATACCCAAGTCGATCTGGTCATCTCGCCCCAACAAGCAACGATTAGCGCGCTCCTCCGATATATCCGCCGAGGTGACGTGGGCCAGGTCCATTCCATTCGTCATGGGGCTTCAGAGGCCATCGAAATGGTGGCGCATGGACAGGTGGGAGTTTCGCGGGTCATTGGCATTCCCCTCAACGAAATCAATATGCCGGAGGGAATCGTCATGGGGGCATTGGTTCGTGATGATGAAGTTTTGCACGTTCGCCACGACACGGTCATTCAAGAGGGCGATCATGTGATCATGTTCCTGCTCGACAAACGACTTATTCCTGAAGTGGAGCGGCTATTCCAGGCCGTTGAGTCGGTTTAATCCCCTTAGGAGAACTTAGGTGAGTGATATACAGAAAGTAACCCCGGTCGAGGCCCATGAGGCGCTGACGGCAGATTCTTCCGCTGTTTTAATCGATGTGCGAGATCCTGTGGAGTACAGCTTCGTGGGACATCCCATTGGCTCGGTAAATGTTCCATTCAAGTTTGCCCCGAGCATGGAAGCAAATCCGGATTTCGTGTCATTGGTCCGCGCACTGGCGCCTGACGAAAAGACACCCATCTTCCTGCTGTGCCGAAGTGGACAAAGGTCCATGGCTGCAGCAGAACTCCTGATGGCATCAGGCTATCAGGATCTGAGCAATATCGAGGAAGGCTTTGAGGGGGGTATTGATAGCTCCCGGCACCGTTCCACAATCAATGGCTGGCGTTTCCATGGATTGCCCTGGGAGCAAACTTAACATCATTCCTGGAGTTTCAGGAGGGTATAGAGGGTATCGAGATGGGGCGTCTTGACCCCGGCGCGTCTGGCTGCCCTCACGGCATTCCCAACGATGACCTCCTTTTCGGTGGGATCTCCTGCGCGTTGATCGAGGGACATGCTCGGTAAGTAAGGTGGCATCCTGTGGGTGCCGTTAATCTGTTTTTCAATGATGCCGTTTGGAAGTTCATGACCGAGTCGGGTGGCCGTCTCATGGATTTCAGTCATCACCTGTCGAACCAGTTCTTCAGCGCTTCCAAGTACCGATGCCGTGTGGGTATGACTGATCGTACACAGGGCGCTAAAGGAAGCGTTCCACAGAGCTTTTTGCCAACGAACGGTTTCAAGCTGAAGGGAATATTCGGCGCTTGCGCCGGTTGAAAGCCAACGGTTGACTAACGCTTCCCCCGCCAAAGAGGGACCTGAGGGGTATCGCCCAAGGACCAGATGGCCATAGGCCTGATGAACGACATGCCCTGGGTTGATGCGCGTTGCACAGACAAAGGCGACGCCGCCTAAGATTTCATTATCGGGAAAGCTGTCTGCGAGTTCATTTTCGACCTCAAGGCCATTGGAGATCGAAACGATGACCGTTTTAGGTCCGATAACGGGGCTAAGAAGTGCGACCCGATCGCAACGTGGCGTGAGTTTGATCGCAAGGATCACGATGTCCGGTGGCTTTACCAGCGGTTCTCCCGCTCGGATCACCTGATCGGGCCTGAAAACCCAATTCCCAAGCCCAACATGGCTTTCAATCCGAATGCCGTCCCGTTGGACTTCGACAAAATCGCTCCGACATTGGACGGTCAGCGCAGCCCCCGAGCGTGCGAGCAGCCCACCGTAAAGACTTCCGACCGCACCTGTCCCGATCAGATGGACCTGCATCAGCTGTCAGGATCGATGATCGATCGGATGAAGGGGATGGTCAGCTTTCGGGCTGCGGCCATGGAGGCGCGATCTAGTTGGTCGAGGGAGTGAAGGAGGCTGCCAAGATCGCGATGCACTCGACGAACCAGATATTGTGCGACGGGCTCACTCATGTCGAGGCCAAGTGCACCGGCATGCCCGATCAAGGCCTGAATGGATTCGGGTTCGGAGAGCGGCTTGAGCGCGACGATGGGTCCTGAGGCCAAACGGCTCCGTAAATCTTCCAGCACAAAGGTTAACTGGCCAGGCGGTGTGCGTGCCGCTATCACGAGTTGAGCACCGCGATCCTTCAACGCGTTAAACAAGAGAAAAAGGGCCTCCTCCCATTCACTTTCACCGGTTACGCGATCAAGATCATCGAGGCAGAGGCAATCGAAATTTTCCAGGCCTTCGATGGCCTTCGGCCCCTGATCCCTGATCATTTTCAAAGGCAACGACATGGCCAGCTGGCCATGCGCTCCTGCAGCCATGCAACAGGCTTGTAAAAGATGCGTCTTGCCACTTCCCGATGGACCGTGAAGGAATAGAGGCATCGGGCTTGATCCCTGAGCGGCTGCCTTGAGAAGCATCATGGCTTCACTATTCGGCCCTGTCAGGAAGCGCTCGAAGGTGTATTCGGGATCGAGACCAAAGGGCAGGGGAAGTTGCTGGCTCACGGCCAATCAGGCAAGGCGCGTCGTCTTGAGAGCGATCGCCGTCCGGCCCATGCGTGCTCCAAATGCACGGCACAGCGCTCTTTCCTCTGAGGATAACTCAGCGTTTCCAGAACCTGAGAGGCGGCTGGGCCCATAGGGTGTTCCACCCGAACGGGTTTCACTCAGGGCTTTCTCCTGACTTGGAATTCCGACGATAACCATGCCGTGGTGAAGCAGCGGAATCATCATCGAAAGCAGCGTGGATTCATGTCCCCCGTGCATCGATGAGGTGGAGGTGAAAACGCCGGCCGGTTTGCCTGAAAGCGCCCCTGAAAACCAAAGGCCACTCGAACTGTCGATAAAGTGCTTGAGGGCTGCTGCCATGTTGCCGAAATGCGTGGGGCTCCCCAGGATGAGCCCATCGCAATCTCGGAGTTCATCAAGGCTGGCGTAGGGTGCACCTTCCGCGGGGATACTGTCTTCCACCTGGGCCGTCGTAGGCGAGACATCGGGTACCGTTCGAATTTTTGCGGTGACCCCTTCAACTTCCTCGACGCCGCGGGCAATGTGGTTGGCCATCTCGGCCGTTGCGCCATAGCGGCTATAGTAAAGAATCAGAATTTCGGTCATGGTATGGATGGCTTGGATAAAGTTAGAGAATCGACAGCACCGATTCCGGGGGACGGCCGATGATCGCACGGTCTCCATCGGTGACAATCGGCCGTTCAATCAGGACGGGATGATCCAGCATCGCCTTGATCAGAGCATCATCCGACAGGCTGACATCATCTAACCCGAGCTCCTTATACGCAGATTCGCCCTTTCGAAGGAGCGCTCGGGGTTTAATCCCTAGTGCCTGAATGAGACTCCGCAGCATCGTCTCGCTCGGTGGGGCCTTGAGGTATTCGACCACGGTTGGCGCAATGCCTCGTGATTGAATCAGATCCAGTGTCTGTCTTGATTTGGAACAGCGGGGGTTGTGGTAAATCGTAATGTTCACGGCGTCTCCGGGCGATCAGACTTCAGGCTGTTGAGAGGCTTCAAAGGTAATCAACTCACGCAAAACGGTTGTTGCGTAGGTGCCTGCGGGAAGATTGAAGTAAAGCCTTAATGCACCGTCCTCCCATGTTTCAGCGCTCAGTTGGTCCGGTACCAGCCGAAAGGGCCGTCTCAGACTTTCAAGCCGTTCCGCCTTGAGTCCTTCATGGAGTTCTGAATAGCGGCAAAGGACCCGGTGTTCGATTTCGGCCGCCTTTTCGGTGGCAACAGAGGGCTTTTCACCCACCAGCGGCCCACTTGGATGGATCGTCTTGCGCTGAATTCGTTCCTTGATGTCCGGATCTTCGGCATCAGCCTCAAAATGACTTTTTGAATCAGGGAACATGTAGACATCCCCTGCGACCGACTGATTCCAGATACCCTCAAGGACACGTTCTGAAAGTATCTGATTAAAGATTTCCGAACGGGCGGCGGAAAGGAAGATGCCCCGAAGATTGGGGTTGATCCTTGTCGATGGGTTTCGAATCAGATCAAGGGCGCGCTCGACGTTGTCGCCATCACGGCCAAAGCGTTGGGGGCCAAAATAGTTGGGTACGCCCGTGGCTGCAATGGCCTCCACTCGTTCCATCAAGCTTTCGGCTGGTTGGTCAAGATCGCGGAGCGTGAGGGTGAAACGATTTTCCTTGATGGCACCGCGTCTCAGTTTTCGATCATTACGCGTATGAGAGAGCACCCTGAAGTTTTCACCCTGCCATTGGGACCAGTCGGGATCTTCTTGACCTGGGAGTTGAACACTAAACCATTGTCGGGTTCGTCCGTGTCGATCTTTGAGACCCGCAAAGCCGATATCACGAGATTTGGTTCCGGTAAATCGAGCGAGTTGTCGGGCAATAAAGTCGGTGTTTTCACCCCACTTCTCCACCTGGACAAAGGCATGTTCCCCCGAGCCTGAGGGTTCGAAACTCAGGATTTCCTCGACAATGAAGTCTTCCGGAGTGGTCTTGATTGTGCCTCGAACCGTCGGCTTGCCATGGACGTATCGCAGGTCGGCAGTGGGATCCACAGCTTGATCTCAGCCTTTGGACAAGAGGGCGACGGCGTAGGAGGAAATCCCCTCGCCACGCCCTTCAAAGCCCATGCCCTCGGTTGTTGTGGCCTTCACGTTAACCGCGTCCGCATCAATGCCAAGATCTTTAGCAATAGTGTCACGCATGTTCCCGATATAGGGTGCGAGTTTAGGGAGTTGGGCAACAATCGTGACATCCACATTAACGACGCCGTAACCCCGTTCCTTGAGTTTTTCAGCGACGCCCCGGAGCAGAATGCGACTGTCGATTCCCTTGTAGGTCTGATCGGTATCAGGAAAGTGGCGCCCGATGTCGCCCATGGCCGCAGCGCCGAGTAGCGCATCACAGAGGGCGTGCAATGCCACATCCCCATCGGAGTGAGCCGCAAGGCTTTTCTCGTAGGCGACAGGGACGCCGCATAGCATGAGTTGTCCGCCATCGGTAAACCGATGGGCATCATAGCCTTGTCCGATTCTCATGATTGGTGCTCCAAATAGAAAGCGGCCAGAGGCAAATCCTCCGGACGAGTGATTTTGATGTTGTCGGGCCGTCCTTCAACGATCCGAGGCTGATATCCCTTAAGTTCAATGGCGCTGGCTTCATCGGTCACGAGTTGACCTCGTTCTGAGGCCTCTTCCAAGGCCGACTTCAGCAAACCATAGCGAAACATCTGGGGTGTGAGGGCACGCCAGGTGGCGCTGCGATCTGGCGTCCCGACAATAAGTCCTTGTTCAACCGTTTTGAGCGTATCGCTGACTGGAAGGGCAAGAATGCCCCCCACGAGATCATGCTGAAGTGTGTTGATGAGTTTCTCAACATCAAACGGGGTAATGCAAAGTCGGGCGGCGTCATGAACCAGAACCCAATCATCGGGTTTGGCACGATCCTCAATAACCTTGAGTGCCGAGTAGACCGAGTCGGAGCGTTCACGCCCGCCTGCTGCTCGGATGATACGAGGATCCTGGGAGATCGAAAGATCATTCCAGTAACCATCCTCGATTCCCAGCGCCACGGCAATGGCCGAAATCTGTGTCACGGAAAGAAGTCGTTCAAGGGTATGTTCGAGAACGGTTTTACCCAGCACTTCAAGGTACTGTTTGGGTACAGAGGTTCCCATTCGCTTTCCGACACCGGCAGCGGGAACGACAGCCCAGAAATGATGGCTCATGATTCACCGGAGGTTATCCCTAGGGTCATAGGTGTGAACTATGCCGCAGGGAGATCATGGAGGAGCGGTCGCCTCGTCCGGTTTGACGGGCGGCTGGACCTTGCTTTTGAGCTTGGCCTTGGATTTGGTTCGCCCCTGAGGGGGCTTTGCAGATCCGTCACTCTTAGGCGTCGGATTCTGTAATTCTTTGTCTTCGTAGACCTGTACAAAAGTCTCGCCCGGCTTCACCAGCCCAAGGTCATGCCGAGCGCGTTCTTCAATGGCATCGGTGCCATCTCGAAGATCCGCAACATCGGCCGCAACGGCGGCATTTCGGGCACGACGCTGTTCGCCTTCCTGACGTAACTCCTCAATGCGTCCGAGAGTTTCCTTGTACTCACGGACGCCACCGTCCCCCCACCATAAACGGTATTGGAGGGCGGCAATGAGGAGGGCCAGAAAGGCAATCAGCTTGACCAAGAGAGTCCCCTTGGTGACTTAGAACGCCCGCTTGAAGGCGGACTTGCCAGCATACTTGGCCTTGGCACCCAGATCGGCTTCGATCTTGAGAAGGCGGTTGTACTTGGCAATACGATCTGAACGGCTGAGTGAACCGGTCTTGATCTGGCCTGAACGGGTGGCAACTGCAAGATCAGCAATCGTCGAATCTTCAGTTTCACCAGAACGGTGAGACATAACCGTCGTGTAGCCAGCGGCATGGGCCATGTCAATGGCTTCCAGTGTCTCGGTCAAGGAACCAATCTGATTAACCTTGATGAGAATGGAGTTTGCAACCTTGGCTTCGATGCCCTTCTTGAGAATGGCAGGATTGGTGACGAAAAGGTCATCACCGACGATCTGGATCTTGTCGCCGAGCTTGTCGGTCATAATGCCCCAGCCGTGCCAATCGCCCTCGGCAAGACCATCTTCAATTGAGATGATCGGGTATTTGTCGACCCAGGCAGCCAGATAATCGACGAACTCTTCAGAGGTGAACTTCTTGCCTTCAGATTCAAGGTGGTAGAAACCGTCCTTGTAGAACTCAGAGCTCGCGACATCCAGCCCCAGGAAGATATCTTTGCCTGCAACATAACCCGCATTGCTGATCGCTTCGAGGATGACTTCGATGGCTGATTCGTTGGAGGGGAGATTCGGGGCAAATCCGCCTTCGTCACCGACGCCGGTGGCGAGGCCACGGTCATGGAGAACCTTCTTCAGCGCATGGAAAACTTCAGCGCCATAACGGATGGCTTCACGGAAGTTCGGTGCACCGACGGGAAGGATCATGAATTCCTGCATGTCGACACTGTTGTCCGCGTGTGCGCCACCATTGATGATGTTCATCATCGGGACGGGCAACAGATACTCACTGTCGTTATTGAGGTAGGCATAAAGCGGCTTGCCGGCTTCCTGAGCAGATGCGCGAGCGGCAGCAAGCGACACACCGAGGATGGCGTTGGCGCCCAGACGGCCCTTGTTGTCGGTTCCGTCGAGATCAATCATCTTCTGATCGAGAGCCTTCTGGTCAGCCGCATCGAGACCGATGACGGCCGAGCGGAGTTCGCCATTGACGTTGGCAACGGCCTTGGTGACGCCCTTGCCCAGATAACGAGACTTGTCGCCATCTCTCAGCTCAATGGCCTCGCGTGAGCCCGTGGAGGCACCGGATGGCACCATCGCGCTACCGACTGCGCCGGACTCCAGAATGACGTCAACAGCGACCGTCGGGTTGCCACGCGAGTCGAGGACTTCAAGGGCTTTCACATCAACAATTTTGCTCATCGGGTTTGATCTCCTGTGATCAAAAAGAAATAGTTAAGGAAGGAATCAAAGCAAGGGTTGGCTTTTGACTGCGGAATCAATGGTCTTCAAGGTCTCAAGAAGTTCCCGCATGCGATGCAGGGGCCATGAATTGGGGCCATCGCTCAGCGCCTTCTCAGGGTCCGGGTGGGTCTCCATGAAAAGGCCGGCGATGCCAACGGCCAAGGCAGCCCGAGCGAGCGCCGGGACAAACTCGCGTTGCCCTCCAGAGCAGTTGCCTTGCCCCCCGGGCAGTTGGACCGAGTGGGTCGCATCAAAGACCACGGGACAACCGGTTTCGCGCATGATCACGAGCGATCGCATATCGGATACCAGATTGTTGTATCCGAACGAAACGCCCCGCTCACAGGCCATGATCTGTGTATTGCCCGTCGCCATGGCCTTATCAATCACGTTCTTCATGTCCCAAGGGGCAAGAAACTGGCCTTTCTTGATATTCACCGGACGTCCCAGGCGAGCGACGCTCTGGATGAAGTTGGTCTGACGGCACAGAAAGGCCGGAGTCTGAAGGACATCCACCACGGAGGCGACTTCCTTAAGGGGCGTGTCTTCATGGACATCGGTGAGGACGGGAACGCCAATCTGACGCTTGACCTCGGACAGAATACGGAGGCCTTCATCCACACCGGGGCCTCTGAAGCTGTTTCCGGAGGAACGATTAGCCTTGTCAAAGGACGATTTATAGATGAAAGGGATGCCGAGGCTCGTGGTCAATTCGCGAAGAGTCCCTGCTGTGTCAATGGCCAAAGATTCGTTTTCGATGACGCATGGACCCGCAATCAGAAAAAAAGGCTGATCGATACCCGCTTCAAAGCCACAAAGCTTCATGCATTACTCCGGTCTTCAACTTGATCGCGCGCGGCTTGAATGAATCCGGTGAAAAGGGGATGTCCCTTTCTCGGCGTCGAGGTGAATTCGGGGTGGAATTGGCAGGCGAGGAACCATGGGTGACCCGGGATTTCAATGGCTTCGACCAGTTTGCCATCCAGGGACGTTCCGCAGACCTTAAGGCCTTTGCTGACGAGTGTATCGAGATATGAATTATTGAATTCATAACGATGGCGGTGACGTTCGACCACTTCCGCAGCACCATAGACCTCGCGCCCAAGGCTTCCCTCCACCAGTTTGCATGCCTGTCCACCGAGACGCATGGTTCCCCCGATATCGGAAGATTCAGATCGATGTTCAATCTGACCAGAGGCATCCTGCCATTCGGTAATCAGCGCGATGACCGGGTGTGGGGTCTTGGCATCGAACTCAGTACTGTGAGCGCCGGTCAGGTTCGCCATGTTGCGGGCAAACTCGATCACGGCCACCTGCATTCCGAGGCAGATTCCGAGATAGGGGATGCCAGACTCGCGGGCGTAGCGGACCGTTCTGATCTTGCCTTCAACACCCCGCTCACCAAAGCCCCCGGGCACCAGGATGGCGTCGATGTGATGCAGCATCGATTTGGGGTCTTCGCCGATGTCTTCGGAGTCGAAGTAATGGATCTTGACCTTGGTCCGGGTCTTGATTCCGGCGTGAATCAGCGCTTCGGACAGTGATTTGTAGGCGTCGGTATGATGGACATACTTTCCGACCATGGCGACATTGACTTCACGATCCCAGTGCGTGAGGCCGTCAATGACGGCTTCCCACTCGGCGAGATCGGCAGCTGGCGCATCGATCCGTAGTTTACGGACCACGATATCATCGAGACCCTGCGCATGCAGCAAAGAGGGGATTCGATAAATGGTATCGGCATCGACGGCTGAGATGACCGCAGCCTCGCTAACGTTCGTAAACAAGGCGATCTTCCGTCGCTCAGACTCGGGGATCATTCGATCTGACCTACAAATCAGAACATCGGGCTGAATACCGATGGTCCGCAACTCTTTCACCGAGTGCTGCGTGGGCTTGGTCTTGAGTTCACCTGCGGTTCCAATATAGGGAACCAGCGTCAAGTGGATGAAAAGCGTTTGTTCTTCGCCCAGTTCGACCCGCATCTGGCGGATCGCCTCTAGGAAGGGTTGCGACTCAATGTCACCGACCGTTCCGCCAATTTCAATCAGGGCCACGTCATAGTCCTTGGCGCTGAGCTCAATGACTCGCTTGATTTCATCGGTAATGTGCGGAATGACCTGTACGGTCGCTCCAAGGTATTCCCCGCGACGCTCCTTCCGGATGACGTTTTCATAGATCTGGCCGGTGGTCCAGTTATTGACCTTACCCATCGTGCTGCGCAGGAAACGCTCATAGTGACCAAGATCCAGATCGGTCTCGGCACCATCTGAAGTGACAAATACTTCGCCGTGTTGAAACGGGCTCATGGTGCCCGGATCCACGTTGATGTAAGGATCCAGTTTGGTCATGGTGACCTTGAGTCCTCGGGCTTCAAGAATGGCACCCAATGAAGAGGCTGCAATTCCCTTGCCCAGCGAAGATACGACGCCGCCGGTGATGAAAATGTATTTGGTCATTCGGGATGATGGAGTGTGTGGCGATCCGAAGGGCGCCTGGAACGTCCCACGAACTGATGCTGGATGTCCGGGCCAGACGATGCGTTTATTTTACTTCAGCTGAGGTCCCGAGTCATGGGCATTGGGCAACCTTCTTGATGCTGTTGGGTTAAGATCAGTCAATTGATCATCTCTCAGGAGTGTTCCATGCGGTCCGTGCTTCTTTCATCCACGCTTTCTGTTGTCCTTATGATGATTCTTTCCGGGTGTGTCTGGGTGGATCTCAATGCAAAAGGGGAGACCGTCAAAGTTCTGACATCGGCTGAAGCGTCCCGTTGCAAGCGCATCGGACATGTTGAGTCCAATACGACCGCTGATATTGTGGGGATTCCGCGGGATGATGAATCACTAAACAATGAGTTGACGCGACTTGCCCGGAATCATGCAGGTGAACTCGGTGGCAACGCAGTGGTGGCCATTGGTAAGCCTCAAAACGGACAGCAGTCTTTTAACGTTTATCGCTGTCAAGGCGCATCTGCTCGCTAACGCATGAGGCTCTTCAGGGCGCCTGTGGGGTCGAGTCCTGCGGGCGGAAGCCACTGAGGTTGGGGCGAGCTTGCCCAAGTAGCCGGGTTGAATATCTCGGCATTAGGCCAAAAACTCCCGACACAGGCGAGTGTCTCTCCAAGATAGAGCAAAGGGACTCGGGCCCGGACCCACGGGGGGATGCCCCGTTCCTGAAAAAGATCCTTGAGGTCATGATGGCCCTGTCGACCTGCCAGCATGATCTTTTCTCCGCCCACCCGATAGCGAATTTGAATACCTGAGGGATCCCAAGGCGCGGGCTTCGATGCCCCTGCCTGAGGGTAGACCATGGCGATCATCCCGTTATCTCCAGGCAGAGGCAATGGTTCACGCCAGTTTACCCATCGGCAGGGGATGGCCTTGTCCCTGTGGGGGATACGGTAGGCGACATCACGATATCTTTGAAGCTCACTGCCATCGGAGAGCCTGAGAACAGGGGTTCGATCTGCTCCCGCTTGCATAAACTCCTTGATGAAGGCTTCGATCATTTGTTCTGAGGGCATACGCAGGTTTAAGCTTTGAAACCAGCCTCGAATTGCGAGTCGCAGGCCTTCTGGCTCCAGTTGTTCAGCCTTTTTAAGATCAAAATGCCCGAACGGTGCCATTTCGTTTGCTAGTGCAATTTGTTGCATGCGTTGATGGCTTGCGCCCTTTGCGGCATGCCGGGCGCTCCTTGAAATGGCTCGAGATGCCGCAGGCCATCGCGCCTCAATCAAGGGCATGATGTGATGGCGAAGGTAATTACGATCGAAGCGAGGGTCCTGATTGCTGGGATCCTCGATCCACATGAGTTCCCTAAAGCGGGCATAGGCAAGGATCTCAGCGGCTTCAATGTGAAGCAGAGGTCTGAGCAGAAGGCCTTGGCCCAATGGAGCCTTTTCAGGCATGCCTGAAATTCCTTCAAGTCCAGCACCTCTAAGAAGCTGGAGGAGGACTGTTTCCGCTTGATCGTTCTGGTGGTGGGCCATCAGGAGCAGATCCCCTTCGCCGATCAGTCGGTTAAAGACCTGATATCGGGCATTCCGGGCAGCTTCCTCTGGACTTTCCCCGCGTGCGGGAGTTGCGTTGACAGAATGGATCGTCAGCGGGATCTCATACCGATCACAGAGGCTTTGACAATCATCGACCCAATGGTCTGCGGCGGCTTGAAGACCATGATGCACATGGACGGCTTTCAATGTGATGGGCTTCTGCGCTCGCATCAGGGCGCAAAGATCCAGGAGGACGGCTGAATCTCGTCCTCCACTTAAAGCGATCCAGACCGTGCGGACGCTCTGGAATTGATCCAGCTGCCGCGTGATGTGATCTGGATTTAGCAGAGAGTCACTTCGGAGCGAGCTAGGCAATCGCCTCTTCGAAAACGCCATAAGACATGAGCTTTTGGTGGCGTTCGGAGAGGAGGCGCTCTTTGGGGACCAGGGCGAGTTCCTCAAGATTTCTCTTGAGAATCGACTTCAAGTTTTCAGCCGTTTTTTCGCGATCGCGATGACATCCGCCCAGGGGTTCTGCAACGACCTCATCAATCAGACCGAGATCCATGAGGCGATCGGAGGTAATTCCCATGGCTTCAGCGGCAAGCTCGGCCTTCTCGGCGCTTTTCCACAGGATCGATGCACATCCTTCAGGTGAAATCACCGAATAGGTGCTGTACTGAAGCATCAACAAACGATCGCCAACCCCGATTGCAAGCGCACCACCCGATCCACCCTCGCCAATGACGGTACAGATGATGGGGGTGTTGAGTGTCGCCATCTCAAAGAGGTTGCGCGCAATGGCTTCACTCTGGCCACGTTCTTCGGCATTGATGCCTGGATAGGCGCCGGGTGTATCAATCAGACAGATGATGGGCAGCTTGAAACGCTCGGCAAGCTTCATGAGGCGAAGCGCCTTGCGATAGCCCTCAGGCCTCGGCATGCCGAAATTTCGGTGGATCTTCTCCTTGGTGTCGCGGCCCTTTTGATGGCCAATCAACATCACCGGGATGCCATCCAGCTTCGCGATACCGCCGACGATGGCAGGATCATCGGCGAAAGTGCGGTCGCCATGCAGTTCCTTGAAGTCCTGGAAGATCAAGTTGACGTAGTCCAGCGTATAAAGACGCTGAGGGTGACGCGATAACTGGGAAATCTGCCATGCGGTGAGATTCGAAAAGACCTGCTCGGTCAGTTTTCGACTTTTTTCTTCAAGCTTGGCAATTTCCTCGCTGATGTTGATTTCATTGTCGAAACCCACACGACGAAGCTCGTCGATTTTGGCCTGTAGGTCGGCGATGGGTTGTTCGAATTCGAGGAAATTGAGATCCATGCGTAATATCCGATAAAAGCTGACCCTCTATTTTAACACTTCGATCAGGAAATCTTGAGTCAGACGCCATGATCTTGCATCGGTCAACGGATTGTAGACCGTGCCAAAGTCTCGATCATTGGCTTCAGGATTCGTGAATGCATGCAGGGTTGATCCATAAAAATGGAGTTGCCAGTCGGCGCCCCGGTCAGTCAATTCACGGCCTAGCGCCAGGCCTTGCTCAGGAGTTGCCATGGGGTCCTCAAAGCCATGCAATACAAGTATCTTGGCCTTGATGGGGGGCGTCGGCGTCCCGGTTGGCGGTGAAAAGATGCCATGCAG
>Ga0007862_1000196_pt1 | contig 20393 bp, 22 predicted proteins | sample CryBogCBH20Aug07_FD_71206 | JGI IMG/M metagenome (GOLD analysis project Ga0007862, IMG submission 71206) | Freshwater microbial communities from Crystal Bog, Wisconsin, USA - CBH20Aug07 | ecosystem: Environmental > Aquatic > Freshwater > Lake | place: Crystal Bog, Wisconsin, USA | collected... | reverse complement strand
TTTTTGAATTGACGGGATCCGGCTGGAGTGCGAAGCGTGTTTTCGGGCTTTGCGTCGAGCGGATGAATGGTCTCGACAATGCCCCATCTGCTTCAGGACCCATGCCGGATTTTGGGCCCATGCATAGCGGCGACTTCATTCGTTTGGTTGACCTTTTAGACAAGGTTCGCCATGGTCATCTGTTGTCCATTCGGAGCGATGAAGCGGGAAAGCAAATGTTCCTCGAAATTCGGGACGACCCCGAGCTCGCCCGGGAGATCGCCGAAATCAAGCGGCTTTTAGAGATTGATCCGAAGAGAAATACCTATCGCCTGGTGACGGACATCGTGGTGCGTGATCCTGAGGTGATCTCGATTACGACGCGATCATTAATGAGCATCATGTTCTATCTCTCCCACAACGTGGAGACACCGAAAGAACATCTTGAGAAGGGGTGGACCAAGGTGACCCATGATCATGAAGGGCACAGTTACGATTGGCAGCAAACGCCGGCGGGACGAATCTTCAGAATCCAGACGAGTTCAAGTCGTCCCGACGATGCCTTTATCTCCATTCCCTACAACGACAACTGGTTCTATATTCCTCAGAAGGATCTGGAATCGAAGTCAACCTTCATGCTGTTAACCCAACTCTTCAGGCTACAGGCCGGATCCGCAAAGTCCGTGACCCCGGCGCTAACGATTCCGGTTCGGTGATCAACTCCTCGAAGAGACGGCTTCGATGTTAGCCTCTATTTCTCCTTAATTGCTCCATCATCTCTCCAAGATTTAGGCGCACGATGGCTGCATTGATGGCGTGGGGCCGTCAACCTGAATCGGAGAACGCATACTATGGACATCAGACTCTCAAGTGCTTCGTCGAAGGAATTCGGTGGTCAGCGACTGGCCGTATTCATTCTTTTCTGGGGTTTCCTTACCTCCTCTGGACCTTGGGCAGCGCCCGCCCCGCCGCCGCCCCGTCCTCCTCAGCCCAGCAACGGTCCGGGCCAGAACAATAATGGGCTGCTCTCCCCCTCTGACTTTAGTGCAGCGGTCGCGGTATTCAGTCAACAACAGACACCATCGACTGGTCTTGGGCCGGTCTTCAATGACGACGCTTGCGCTCAATGTCACCATGCGCCAAACGTCGGCGGGGACAGTCAAGTCACCGCACTTCGCGCAGGGATCTTCAGTGAGGGTGTCTTTTCCGATCCGCCAGGAGGCTCTTTAATTGACCATCGTGCACTCGCGCCCCAGATCGTGCCGCGTGTGCCTAACAATGCCAACGTAAGATCCATTCGGGCCTCGATCAGTACCCTCGGGGATGGCTATGTAGAGGCGGTGCCGGATCAGACGCTTCTGTCGATTGCCGCTGCTCAGCCGGGACTTTCGAATGGCCAAATCCATGGGGTTGCCAATTGGGTTCCAGTCCTTGAGTTACCCCATTCAACTGCGGTGGGACGGTTTGGTTGGAAATCACAGCATGCGAGCCTTCTCTCCTTTTCCGCCGATGCCTTTCGTAATGAAATGGGGATTACGACTCCGTTGTTTCCGACAGAGCTTTCATCGAACGGAAATTCAGTGCAGGCCTTTGAACCCGCTGGTTTTTTTGAGACGACACCGAATCGGCCTAACAATAACGATGTGATCTCAGTCACTTCCTTTATACGATCGACTCCGGTGCGGGCTCGTATCCCAGGTGCACCTGATCTGGGCGTAGTCCCTCGGGGCGTGGTTCTCTCCGGTCAAGCGCAGTTCATCAAGGCCGGAGAGGGAACTTTCATGACCATAGGATGCGCCATTTGTCATGTCGCTAGTTTGACCACGGGCGCTCAGGGGACGGCGGTGAATGGGGGAGCCTATACGGTCCAGCCCCCTCTCGCAGGCATCACGTTTCATCCCTTTAGTGACTATCTTCTTCATGATGTGGGCACGGGAGATGGGATCGTCCAAACGGGTGACCAGAGTACCCGTAATCTCATTCGAACGGCGCCTCTTTGGGGGATTTCAACCCGCAAGACCTTGATGCATGATGGTGCCTCCCTCGATATTCCGGCTGCCATTTCTCGGCATGCGGGTGAAGCGTCGGTCGTGATTCAAAGCTTCAATGCCTTGCCTGTTTCCGATCAACAGAATCTCATCACGTTCCTGAATAGCCTTTAGGCGCGCATTGCGATGGCCTGTTGTTAGGGGCGGGCGAGGGGACAATGGTCCTTGATGGAATCGACGGCGCGAAAAGATTGCGCTGTCGATTCTTGGCGTTCAACATGCCCGCTAGGCAGCTTGATATACGACGAGGAACGATTGAGGTGGTCCGACTCACCATACAGCGTAAGGTCCTTTTAGCAGCGGTCGTTCTTTCCACGACCATGGTGTTGATCTTGATTGCCGTCATTCGGTGGAATCTAGGGCAGAGCTTTGAGCGCTACACCGTTGCCGCCGAATTATTCCGGCTGGACTGGCTGATCCATAATGTCGAATCTGAATATGCCCGTCATCAAGGTTGGGAATTCATCCAAAAGGATCCTGATAGGGTTTGGAGAAGCCTTAGTCGTCCCGATGGATTCATGCGTCGTGCAGACGAGGAAAGGGGTGGTTGGGGGCCCAACTTTCAACGGCCTCCACCACCCAGACCCGGACCGGATTTAAACCCGCCTGAGGACGATTTGGGGCCGCCCGAGGAGCCCAAGAGAGATCAGCCGTTTCCGCATGCGCATCGACCGCCACCTCCCCATGATCCTCTGAATGTCGGCCCCCGATTAACGCTTCTGGACGCTGAAGGAGAGTGGCTTGCCGGTGCCAGGGCGATGGGAAAGATTTCAGCTTCGCGCCCCATTCTCTTTCATGGTGAGCAGGTGGGTACAGTGTCACTGAGGTCTTCCCCCCAGGCACTTAAAGCCATTGATGCAGCTTTTCTAGCCAGCCAAACACAAAGCGTCTTACTGGCGGGCGGGGCGGTCTTGTTCTTGTCTCTGCTGGCCGGTGGCCTTCTGATCAGACAGATTCTCGCGCCGATTCACGATTTAATGAACGGGGCCAAGCGGATTGCCGAAGGTCGGCTCGAGTCAAGGATTCCCATCCGAACTGAGGATGAGCTCGGGGAATTATCCAAGAGTTTCAACGCGATGGCCGAGCGATTGGAACGAGCTGAGACGACTCGGCGGCAATGGGTTCATGACGCCTCTCATGAACTGAGGACGCCGCTCGCCGTTCTTCGCGCAGAAATCGAAGCCCTGCAAGATGGGGTCAGGGAGCCGAATGCTTCGACCTATGCCCGACTGCACCAACAGGTACAGCAGCTGGCGATTCTGATTGATGACCTGCGTCAGACCCTGGATCAGACCGAGGGGATGGGGCCTATGGAGCAGCTCTTGTTTCAGCCCGTTCCAATTCTGGAAGAGGTCCTCGATCACTTCACCGAGCGTTTTCACCGCGCCCAGCTTCGGATCGAGCGGCCGGCGAGCTTGGAGCTTCGGCCGATGATGCGCGGGGATGCTGGCCGGATCATGCAGGTTTTTTCGAATCTGCTTGAAAACAGTCTTCGTTACACGGATCCCGGTGGACTTTTGAAGATTTCGGTACAGGATTTGGGTGAAGAACTCTCACTGATTTTCGAAGACACCCCCCCAGCGCCCTCACGACAGGACCTCGCGCATTTATTTGATCGATTCTTTCGCTCAGAGCCCTCACGGAGTCGCGCCCTGGGTGGGTCTGGGCTCGGTCTTTCCATTTGCAAGAACCTGGTGGAGGCTCATGGTGGTCGAATGACCGCCGGGCTTTCCCCCCTCGGGGGACTGGCTATTCGTATCGTATTGCCACTTGAAAAACGATGACCCAGAGAATTTTAATTGTCGAGGATGAGCAGGATCTCGCAGGAATCCTTCGGGACTATCTGAAGCTTGGCGGGTTTGATGTGGACATTATTTCCGATGGGATCATGGCCCTGCAGGCACTGAAGCAGGAGCCTCCCGACCTGATGATCCTGGATTTGATGCTTCCGGGAATGGATGGTCTTTCCATCCTTCGAGAGCTCAGAAAAACCTCGACGCTTCCTGTCATCGTGTTGACGGCTCGGGTGGAGGAAATTGATCGGCTGCTCGGGCTTGAATTTGGGGCCGACGATTATGTCTGTAAGCCTTATTCGCCCCGCGAGGTGGTCCTGAGGGTCAAAACAGTCCTCCGCCGGTTGGGGCCGACCGAGGGCGAAAAAACAGGCGATAGAAAAATCAGGCTTGATCCCACGAAATGGTCGGCGACGATCGGTGATCAACGCCTTGAATTAACGTCTAAGGAATTTCAGCTCCTGAACGTCTTCATGATGCAACCCGGAAGGGTCTATTCAAGGGGGCAGTTGCTGGATGCGATCTATGAGGACAATCTAGAAATCAGTGAAAGGGCAGTTGATAGCCACCTCAAGAATATTCGCCGAAAAATTTCCGAGCTCTGTCCTGATTATGACCCCATACGATCCATCTATGGGGTGGGGTTTGTTTTTGACCCCGGTGATTAGTGGGCCAGCAGAACATCATCTGGATCTGAAGGCCCGTTGAAGGATGATGACAGGCTCCTCGTTCGTCCACCCCGACACGAAACGCATACGGTGTCCTCTTGCCAGTTTTCTGATGGCATCTTCTCGGGCTTCAAATTTTTCGAGATGGAGTCGGCGCGATTTTTCATCGCCGAGAATCATCCGGTCTTCGCCGGGGGCACCATAGCGGTGAAGACCCTGGGGCAGATCGCGCTCAATCGGATCTGAAACCATGATAAGGACCACGGTGCTCTGCCGCGCCAGACGGCCAAGGCTCGATGCGCCAACGGAGCTGAGGTTTCGAAAGTCGCTAATGATGAAAGCGAGACTACCGGGTTTGATGTGGCGGTTCAGCTCGTTCAGGGCCTGATCAAGGGCATCCTGTCGAAGGCTCTGGGCCTCGGGGGCCTGCGCGCGTTCTGCGAGTCCTTTGAGGATCCGGAGTGTGGCCGAATGTCCCTCCAGTGGCTTGTATTCCGTACTGCCTGATTCGGAAAAGATCTGGCCGCCAATACGATCGCCGTGATGGCAAGCACTCCAGGCAATGAGCGCGGCCACTCGTGAGGCGAGGACCGACTTGAACACGCCCCGGGTGGCAAAGAACATGGGCACCCTAAGATCCACGCTCAGGAAAACCGGTCTTTCGCGTTCTTCGCGAAAGAGTTTGGTGTGGACTTTCCCCGTTCGTGCGGTGACTCACCAGTCCAAACTGCGGATGTCATCCCCGTGCGCGTAAGGGCGACTTTCATCGAATTCCATCCCGCGCCCTTTGAAGGCAGAAAAATATTGGCCACTTTGCAACGCCCGCGCCGTTGAACGAGCCAGTTCGATGCTTTTTGCGGGCTGATTTAACCGAATCAGATCATCCAATGTCGGTCGAATGACAGCGTCCTGATCCTCGGCATCACGGGGCTTACGGTGGAGATTCAGCATGGGCGGCTCAGGAAATGCTCAAGAATGGAATCGAGAAAATTAAATCCATGTTCACTACAGCGAATATGGGTGGGTGTTCGTTCGATAAGACGATCATTCACTAATGTCGATAGGGTCGGCTCCAGCGTGTCCATCTCAAAGCCGGTTCGTGCCTTGAAGTGGCTGATCTCAAAACCCTCGCGGAGCCTCAAGCCATTCATCAGAAACTCAAACGGAATCTCCTTGGGAGCTACCTGGGACGCATCGCCCAAGGGGGCTTCCTCCTGAGCCGCTTTCATGTAACTCAAAGGTTGCTTGAGGCGCTGGGTTCTGACAATCACCCCGGTCTCGCTCGCGGTTATTTTGCCATGTGCGCCAGCCCCGATGCCGAGATAGTCCCCAAACTGCCAGTAATTGAGATTGTGGCGACAACGGGAACCCTCCTGAGCATAGGCCGAAACCTCATATTGGAGGAAACCGGCTTGTCGAAGCCGTGATTGCCCCAGTTCCTGGATGCTCCAGGTGTCCTCTTCATGCGGCAGGATCGGGGGATATTTGTGAAAGACCGTGTTGGGCTCCAATGTCAGTTGATAAAAGGACAGGTGGGTTGGGTTGAGCCCGATGGCTGTTTCAATGTCATTCAGCGCCAGCGCTTCGGTTTGGCCGGGAAGGCCAAACATCAGGTCCAGGTTGAATTCGCTGAACCCAGCAGCTTTTGCCATTTCTGCTGCGGCAATGGCCTCCTGGCCATCATGAATCCGACCGATTTTCGTGAGGAGACCGGGATCAAAGCTCTGAATCCCGATCGAGAGTCGCGTCAATCCAATCTCCCGGTAACGGCTGAATCGACCGGATTCTGCGGTTCCTGGGTTTGCCTCCAGGGTGATCTCGGCAGCATCAGCCACGGAAACTCGAGATCTGATGCCCTGGAGTAAGGCCTCAAGGCTGTCCGGGCTGAAGAGGCTCGGTGTTCCGCCTCCGATAAAAAGGGTTTCGATCGTGCGCCCCTCGATGGCCTTTTTTTGCGTCTCGAGATCGAAAAGCAGTGCATCCACATAGGCTTTTTCGGGCAAGGCCCCGGATTTTTCGTGGGAGTTGAAATCACAGTACGGGCACTTTCGAATGCACCAGGGGATGTGAATGTAGAGGCTGAGAGGAATCGAAGGAGCGAGCATAGGGCTAGTCTAACCTGCGACCGTCAGAATGGGGCTAATGGCATATATGGTTTCGCCTCGAAAAAGACTTGGCCACAACGTATCGTAACGATACTATCTGCGCTTGTTTTTTCGATCCTAGGAGCCTAACCATGCTGAAGTGGAATCGTGTCTTGAGGCCTCTCATTGTTGCTGTTTTTCCCTTTTCCCTGATGGCCGATGAGGGAAGTGGGCTTAATCCGGCCGATACCGCATGGATTCTGACCTCCACCGGGTTGGTTCTTTTTATGACCGTCCCAGGGCTAGCGCTCTTTTACGGCGGCTTGGTTCGGACCAAGAATGTGCTTTCCGTTCTGGTCCAGTGCTTTGCCGTCACCTCGCTGGTTTCAGTCCTTTGGATGGTGGCGGGCTACAGTCTGGCGCTCACGGGGAGCGACCAACTTCAGCCCTGGATCGGGGGGATGGATCGGGTCTTTCTCAAGGGATTGGATGCCCAGGCGTTGATTGGGAGTCTCCCGGAGTCGGTGTTTTGTATGTACCACCTCAGCTTTGCCGTATTCGCGCCCGCACTGATGATTGGAGGCGTCGTGGAGAGGATGCGATTTTCATCGCTACTGATCTTCAGCGGGCTCTGGATGATGTTGGTGTATGTGCCGGTGTGTCACTGGATCTGGGGCGGTGGATGGCTTGCTCAATTGGGCGTCGTTGATTTTGCGGGGGGAATCCTGGTGCATACGACCGCAGGAGCTGCAACACTCACGGCCGCCTGGCTGCTCGGACCCCGTCGCGGTTATCCGGGAACCTTGATGCCGCCCCATAACCTGTCCCTGACCGCTACCGGCGCCGGCATCCTCTGGGTTGGTTGGCACGGCTTTAGTGCAGGGAGCGCTCTGATGGCCAATGGCGCTGCGGGTTTGGCCATGCTCACGACGCATATTGCAGCCACTGCTGGGGCCTTGGTCTGGATGGGGGTGGAATGGGCTCGATATGGTCGTCCGACGCTCCTCGGGATCGCGACGGGTCTGATCGCAGGTCTGGGGATCGTCTCTCCAGTGGCCGGGTTCATTGGACCATCCGGCGCGCTCCTACTGGGGGTGATCGCCGGCACGGTTTGCTTTCTTGCGATCGGTGGCATCAAGAGAGGTCTTGGGATCGACGATGCGCTCGATGTTTTTCCCGTCCATGGGGTGGGTGGCATGGTCGGTGCGATCTTGCTTCCCGTACTGAGTCTTTCTGTTTTCGGGGGGACGGGGCTCCCTGGAGGACATTCTGTTCTGGATCAGACCGGGATTCAGGCGATCGCTGTTCTGGTTTCGGCAGGGTGGAGTGTTGTGATCAGCTTTGGCCTCCTCAAGTTGATTGATGTCTTGACGGGACTTCGGGTGTCAGCCGACGAGGAAACGGAAGGGCTGGATCTTTCTTCCCATAATGGGAAGGGATACCACTTCTGAATCTCCTCAGGGGCAAGCGAAAGCCTTGAGTCGGGCCTCGCCGTTGAAGCTGCCACCTGAGATGAACTGGATCGAGTTGATATGTGTGGCACCAAGGCTCTCCGCCTTTTTTTCTGCATAGGTACGGGCGATGGGTTGCCAGTTGGGATTCTTTCCATAGCCTGAGTTTGCGCTGACATCCCCCAGGGGGCGGCAGCGGGAGGCCTCGGCTTCAGGCAGTTCAGGAAGCTTTGCGATGACCGAGGTTCCAAGGCCAAGTCCGGCCATGAAGAGGCACGCATGGAAAAGCAGACGCATGGGGTATTGCTCCCGACAGGGTGGCCCTGCCATAAAGGATCGACACGAAACCATTTCTGGAGAATCCTAAACGGTTCTGAGTCGAAATCAATACCCCATTGAACGGATGCTGTGAGACCCGCCGTATCTGCTCAGCGCATGTTCTGAAGGGAAGCGCCGGCGGTTTCGATCACTTCTCGATAGAAATGAGCGCTGTCCTTGAGGGTTCGGGTCTGAGTTTCAAAATCGACGTGGATCAGACCAAAACGTTTGGCGTAGCCAAAAGCCCACTCAAAGTTATCCAGAAGGGACCAGGCGAAGTATCCCTTCAGTGGCGCCCCGGCTGCGATCGCCTCTTGGGCGGCCAGGAGATGAGCCCTGAAATAGTGCGTTCGACGTTGATCGGTGATACGGCCCTCGGGGTTCGGCCCATCATCAAAGGCAGCCCCGTTTTCGGTGATATAGAGCGGAATGTCACCGTATCGTTCATGGACCCAGAGGAGGCATCGAGTGAGACCTTCGGGAAAAATCTCCCAGCCCATGTCCGTCGTTTTCTCTGCAGGGGGTTCCACCCGATCGGTGCGAAAGGGCAGGTTGCGAGGTGCATCCCGAACAACGGAGCGACTGTAGTAATTGATGCCCACAAAGTCGATCGGCGATTGGATCAAGCGAAAATCCTCTTCGGGAAAGTGCTCCGTTGAGGCACCCCAGATGTCCGCGAGCTCCTCAGGATAACGCCCGAAAAAAAGAGGATCGAGGAACTGGCGATTCATCCACGCATCAGCGCGCCGCGTGGCCGCAAGATCGGCAGCGCTCTCGCTAGCAGGGTCCTTGGGTTCAAGGTTGACGACGATCCCGATCTCTCCCTGGGTTTCGGCCCTGAAGGCTTGGACGGCCAGACCATGGGCTCTCAGAATGTTATGGGTGGCGTCCCTCGCTGCAGCCATGTGCTGCAGCCCGGGGGGGTGAGAGCCTGCAACGTAACCCTCATGGACCATGACCCAGGGTTCGTTAAAAGTTGACCAGTGCGAGACCCTCGGGCCCAGCTGCTGGAAAACGACTGCAGCGTAGTCGGCAAACCAAGGGGCTGAATCCCGTTGTTGCCAGCCGCCACGTTCGCTCAAGGCCAGAGGGTAGTCCCAGTGGTGGAGGGTGACATAAGGGGCGATGCCGGCGTTCTCCAAGGCATCAAGCAGGCGCTTGTAGAAGTCGAGGCCAGCGATGTTGAGTCGACCTCGGCCTTCCGGAAGAATCCGGGCCCAATTGAGGCTGAAGCGGTAAGCCTGAAGGCCGATCTCTTGCATCAGCCTGATATCTTCGGGGTAGCGCCGGTAGTGATCACACGCGACATCGCCATGATCGTTATTGATCACCCGCCCGGGCTGATGGCAAAAGGCCTGCCAGTTCGATGGGCCTGCACCCTCGGCGAGGGGGGAGCCTTCGATCTGGAAGGCGGAAGTGGCCGCGCCCCAGACAAAATCCGCGGGAAACAAGGTGGAGGCCATCGAGCAATCTCATGAAAAGAAAGGTGGCCCATTATTACTAAGAGACCCTCCGGGGAGAAGCCGGTGGAGGTGGTATGCTCTCTCTTTTTTCTCCCCTAAAGTCCCAGAGGCAATCCGTTGAGCCGAGCTGTTGTCGCTGCATTCCTTGGCGCTCTCTGGGTCACAGGCTGCGCAACGGCGCCGCCCAAAAACCCCTCCGATCTTTGCGCCATTTTTCGGGAGAAGAACGACTGGTATGCGGGGGTGATGGCGAGTGAGGCACGCTGGGATGTGCCCATATCCGTCCAGATGGCCATCATTCGCCATGAGTCGGCCTTTGTTTCCGATGCCCAACCGCCAAGGACCTGGTTTCTGTTCATTCCGACCGGTCGGGTTTCCAGTGCCTACGGCTACTCTCAGGCTTTGGATGGGACCTGGGAGCGCTACCTCCGCATGACCGGACGCTGGAATGCCAGCCGGGATGACTTTGAGGATGCTGCGGACTTTGTTGGCTGGTATGCCTTCCAGAGCTCCCGTGAATTGGGCATTCCAACGGATGATGCCTACCGTCAATATCTGGCCTATCACGAGGGGCCCTCCGGATATGCCCGGGGGAGCTATCGGCAGAAAGCCTGGCTGATGGATGTGGCCAAAAATGTGGCCCGGACAGCGCGTCGTTACGATGGGCAGTTGGCGGGTTGCCGTAGCGAATTCGATGAAGACTATGCAAGAAACTGAAAACACGACCTTTGGACAGGACCTCACGGCGTTTCATGCCACGGCCCCCCTGGGCCTCGAGCTGCTCCTGGCCGATGAGCTGACGGCCTTGGGAGCCAGTTCGGTGGTACCCGGACGCGCGGGCGTGGCGTTCGAAGGCAACCTTGAAATGGCCTATCGGGCCTGTCTTTGGAGTCGGTTGGCGAATCGGATTCTGTGGCCTCTGGCCCGGTTTCCTGCTGCAACCATCGATCAGCTGTACGACGGGGTCCGGGCGGTGGAGTGGTCACGCTATCTCGACACCGATACCGTGATTGCGGTCGACTTTGCCTCCAGCCGATCGGCGATTACGCATACCCTTTTCGGAGCGCAAAAGGTCAAGGACGCGGTTGTTGACTACTTCATGGACCTGGAGGGGAAAAGGCCCTCGGTGGACCTGGCGAATCCTGATCTTCGAATCAACCTCTATCTGGCCCACGATCAGGCCACCTTGAGTCTGGATCTTTCGGGGGACAGCCTGCACCGAAGGGGATATCGACTCGAGGGAGGCAAGGCGCCGCTCAAGGAAAATCTGGCGGCGGCCATTCTGATCCGGGCTGGCTGGCCGGAAATTGCAAAGGAAGGCGGATCATTCCTCGATCCGCTATGTGGCTCGGGGACGCTTCCGATTGAAGCGGCTTTGATGGCATCCGATACCGCCCCCGGTCTTCTCCGATCCTGGTTTGGTTTCATGGCGATGCCCGAGCATGATCCCAATCTGTGGCTCAATCTTCGGGACGAAGCGCAGGAACGCAGCCGTAAGGGACGAGAGTCGATGCCCTTGATCCGGGGTTCTGACATTGATCGGCGCGCCCTCAGTGTGGCAAAGGCCAATCTCGAGCGTTCCGGCTTTCTCGATCAAGTCACACTGACTCTGGGCTCTGTGGCCGATGCCCGGCCCGAGGGTCCCAAGGGTCTGGTGGTGACCAATCCGCCCTATGGGGAGCGGCTGGGGGATGAAGAGACTTTGGTGCCGTTATATCGACTTCTCGGCGACACGCTGAGGACCCATTTTGAGGGGTATCGGGCCAGTATTTTTACGGCGAATCCGGAATTGGCCTTCAAATTGGGCATTCGTGCCCGCAAGCAGTACGCCTTGTTCAATGGCAGTTTGCCCTGCAAGTTGCTGAACTTCGAAATCAGTAGCGAACGGCATTTCACTCCCGCCGAAGGAGGGCCTTTGACCCCGGAGGAAAGGGAGCAACGTAAATGGCTTCGGAAGCTCCGCGAGGTGGACTTAAACTCCGGTGGCGCGGAAATGATCGCGAACCGGCTCCGAAAAAATCTTCGCAATCTCGGCCGTTGGGCGCGACAGAACGACGTGACCTGCTACCGGCTGTACGATGCAGATCTTCCTGAATATGCGATGGCCGTCGATCTTTATAGCTGCGAGGGGGTTCTTCGGGCCCACGTGCAAGAGTACGAGGCCCCCTCGACGGTCGATCCAGTGAGAGCCGAGCAACGCCTGATCGAGTTCATGGCCGCCTTGCCGGCAGTCCTTGAAATTCCTCCAGAACAGGTGATTCTCAAGGTTCGAAAGCGCCAAAAGGGCTCGAGCCAGTACGAGAAGCAGTCGGAGAAGGGCCATTTTCTGGCCGTTCAGGAAGCAGGGCTCAAGTTTCGGGTCAATCTCGAGGATTATCTGGATACCGGTCTTTTCCTCGATCATCGCATCACCCGAAAACTGATCGGAGAAATGGCGGCAAAGAAACGCTTTCTGAATCTTTTTGCCTACACCGGATCGGCAACCGTCCACGCCGCAGCGGGCGGTGCAAGCTCCACGCTCAGCGTGGATCTTTCGAACACCTATCTGGATTGGGCCGAGGCCAACATGGCGCTCAATGGCTTCACGGGTCCTTCACACCGATTCCTCCGCGCCGATTGTCTGAGCTGGCTTGAAGAGGCCTCCAAGAACCCCGAGCGGTTTGATCTGATCTTCCTGGATCCGCCGACCTTCTCGACCTCCAAGCGGATGGCTGGAACCTTGGATGTTCAGCGCGATCACGTCGGGATGATTCGGGCGGCGATGGCCATTCTGGCGCCTGAAGGAAGCCTGGTCTTTACGACCAATCAGCGCAAGTTCAAATTGGATCGGGCCAGCCTTGAGGATCTTGTGATCGAGGACATCAGTGCCAAAACCCTCCCCAAGGATTTCGAGAGAAATCCGAGGATTCATATGGGTTGGATCCTTCACAAAGGTCAGGCCTAGGAAGGCGGGCGATGATACGATCGGCCCGCGCCAGAGTCATTGTGACGGGGAGAGTTCAGGGTGTTTTTTTTCGGGAGTCAACCCGAAGAAAAGCCATCGAACTGGGACTTTGCGGCTGGGTCAGGAATCTTCCTGACCTCAGTGTCGAGTGGGTCGCAGAAGGCGACGCCTCGGACGTTCAGGCCCTCATCCGCTGGTGTCGCGAAGGGGGCCCGATGATGGCCCGAGTCGATCGAGTTGATGTTCTCGATCCACCCGAGGGTCCCTTGGATCGCGGGTTTCTGGTGTTGCGCTAGCTGGCGAGAATTCGACTGACTCGCGCGAGATCCTCGGGGGTGTCGACCCCTGCGTGGGGCGGTTGAGCCACCGTCATGACTTTGATATTTTCCCCTTGCCAAAGGATACGGAGTTGCTCCAGGGCCTCGATCTGTTCCAAGGGGGATTGAGGCCAGCGCACATAACGGCGCAAAAACCCGGCGCGGTAGGCGTAAATCCCGATATGACGGAGCCACGCACTTTCGGGTGGGAGTGAGTTCTGTGTCTCGCGAAAGTGATCTCGGTGCCAGGGGATGGGCGCTCGGCTGAAATAGAGCGCGTGCCCCTGGCGATTGGTCACCACCTTGACCGCATTCGGATCGAAGACCTCCTGAGCCTCTCCGATCGGTGCGGCCAGCGTTGCGACACTGGCTTCCCGGTCTTCAGCCAGAGCTTCCGCCAGTTGACGGACTAGCGCGGGTTGCATCAGGGGTTCATCGCCCTGAAGGTTGACCACTAACGTGTCATCCGGCCAACCCTCCGTTTCTGCGACTTCGGTGATCCGGTCGGTACCGCTGGCATGATCTACCCGGGTCAACAGTGCCTTGACCTTGAGACCTGCAACCGCCTCCATGATGCGGGTGTCGTCGGTGGCAACGAAGACGTCGCCACCTGCCTCAAGCGCCCGTTCGCAAACATGAACGATCATGGGTTTGCCGGCGATGTCCAGTAAAGGCTTCCCCGGGAGCCGGCTGGAGCCCAGACGTGCTGGAATGACGGTTTTAAACGAGGGCACGTTCAGTCGACCAGGGCCGTCTTTTTGGGGAGTGCATCGTATTCCTCAAGGCTGATGCGTCGTGCCTCGACTTCCAGCATGACCGGAATCCCGTCGCGTACGGGAAAAGCCAGCTTGTCCGCACGGCAAATCAATTCTTCCTGAGGTTCAAGAAAGACGAGATCGGACTTACAGATCGGGCACACCAGGATTTCTAATAATTTCTTGTCCATGCATTCCTCAACAGTTAAATAGGTCGGGTTTAGTGGGGGGGCGAGGAGACGGTGGCGAAGCTGATTCGCTGGAAGCCGAGTTGTTCGAGGGCCTCCAATGTCATCACCAGTGCCTGATGGCGCGAGTTCCGGTCTGCCTCGATGAGAATCAAGGGATCTTTCAGTTCGCCGGCTGCAGACTTGAGGGCCGTCTTCAGGGCTTCGCTGGTTTCACCCGGAACCGGTTGGCCACTGACCCTGTAGTGCCCCTCCGAATCAATCAGGATAGCCAGAGGCTTTTCCGGGGAGAGGGGGGATTTTGTGCCGGCTTCAGGCAGGCGGATTTCGAGTCCCGTTTGCTGGGCAAACGTGGTGGTCATCACTAAAAAAATCAGCAGGATGATCAGGACATCGATCAGGGGAATCAGGTTGAGTTCCGGCTCATCCCGATCATGTGGCCTGAAATTCATGCCGGAGGCTCGGTCGGGCCTTTCGAATCCAGGCTCTCGATCAGTTGCACCGCCTCTTCTTCCATGCGGACGGTCAATTCAGTGATCCGACCTCTAAAGTAGCGATAGAAAATCAGGCTGGGGATGGCCACGGTCAGTCCTGCGGCTGTCGACATCAGAATTTCGGAAATCCCCCCGGCAAGAAGGGCCGGGTTTTGTATCGCACCCTGGGCGCCGGCACTGGAAAACGAGGAAAACACCGTCATCATGCCAAGAACGCTTCCAAGAAGTCCCAGATAGGGTGAAACCGAGGCTATGGTCCCCAGCGTGTTGAGGTAACGTTCCAGTTCATGGACGACTTGTCGCCCCGCGTGCTCAACGGCATCCCGCATCGGGTCACGTCCCTGCGCCCGCAGGGCCAGCGCGGCCGCCAGAATAGTGCCCAGAGGGGATCCGACCCGAAGGGCGCGGAGGGTTCGGCTGTCGATCTGCCCGTCTCGGTGCAGTCGGTAGACTTCGGGAATCAAATCCGCGGGCATGACCTGCGATGTACGAAGCGCCCAAAACCGTTCCAGAATAATCGCTAGGGCAGCAATTGAGCAGATCACGAGAGGCGCCATCATCCAGCCGCCGAGCTTGAAGATTTCGATCACGGTGCGCGTCGTTGTCCAAGAGAGGGAAAAGGCCCTGGTTCGGGGCTTTTAAATCGACTCTATTCTATCACCCGCCCGGGCGCAGAGCGCATTCTCCCTGACGATAGCCGCCCCGTTCGACTACAATGCGGATACTCCGATCTCCAGGATTCATCCGGTCTTTTTCATGTTTTCACTCCGATTCAAACACCCGGCCTTGTGCGTTTGGGTTCTGATGATGGCCCTTCCCTTATCGGGTTGTGGTCAGAAGGGACTCCTTTACTTGGAAGGACACGAGCCTCCGTCGCAGCGTGCGGTCGCCAAGAAGCGGCGCGCAGAGCAGGCTAAGCAAGCTGAGGAGAGTCTCAGGGCGCAACAGTCCGGACTGCCCCGAGAGGAGGCGCCTGACACGAGCGATAAAGACAACATGCCAGAATTGGCTCCATCTGCACCAAATTAAATGGACTACTTTAACGAACGCTCCGGCCGACTCCATGCCGAAGAGATCCCCCTGACCGCGCTAGCCGAAGCGCATGGCACACCGCTTTATGTGTACTCGAAAGCCACCCTTGAACGTCACTATCGTGCGTTTGATCAGGCCTTTGAGGGGATCGAGCACCTCATTTGCTATGCCGTAAAGGCCAATTCCAATCTCGCAGTACTTCATGTGCTGGCCCGCCTGGGTTCTGGTTTTGACATTGTTTCCGCTGGCGAATTGGAACGAGTCCTGCGGGCTGGAGGCGATCCTTCCCGCGTGGTTTTCTCTGGCGTTGGAAAGCGGGAGGATGAACTGCGCCGGGCGCTGGAAGTCGGGATTCGCTGCTTCAATGTCGAGGTTCCGGACGAGCTGGATATCCTGAACCGCCTCGCAAAGGAATTGGGCGTGCGGGCCCCGGTCTCGCTCCGGGTGAATCCCGATGTGGATGCCAAGACGCACCCATATATCTCTACGGGTCTGCGTGAAAACAAATTCGGCATTCCGATGGAGGCCGCATTTGTGGAGTATCTCCGTGCCAAAAAGACTCTGCCGCATCTCGAGATCGTTGGGATCGACTGCCATATCGGCTCCCAGCTGACCAAAATCGATCCGTTTCTGGATGCCTTTGATCGCCTGTTGGGCATGGTGGATCGCCTCGCGGCTGAAGGGATTGTTCTCGGGCACATCGATATTGGCGGCGGGCTTGGGATTCGTTACAACGAAGAATGCCCGCCTGAGCCGGCGGAATATGCTGCTGCGGTGATGGAGCGGCTGAAGGGACGCAAAGTCTCCCTGTTCATGGAACCGGGGCGGGCAATTGTCGGAAACGCGGGGGTCCTCCTGACCCGGGTGCTTTATCTCAAGTCCAACGGCGAAAAGCACTTTGCGGTCGTGGACGCGGCCATGAATGACCTGATTCGTCCCTCCTTGTATCAGGCCTGGCAGGCCATCCTGCCCGTTGAGGTTCCGACGGCGAAGGCGACGCGAAGTTATGACATCGTTGGACCGGTCTGCGAGACCGGTGACTTTCTTGGAAAGGATCGCGAACTTGCGATCGCTCCTGGGGATCTCCTGGCGGTCCGCTCGGCCGGCGCCTATGGCTTCACCATGAGTTCCAATTACAACTCTCGACCGCGTGCCGCCGAGATTCTGGTGGATGGTGACCGCGCACACGTCGTCAGGCAACGCGAGACCCTTGAGGGGCTATTTGCCCTTGAAAGCATTCTTCCGGAGTGAGCATGCGGATTGCGTTCACCAAGATGCAGGGACTCGGCAACGATTTCATCGTCATCGATGCCGTCCGTCAGGCGGTTTCACTGGAACCTGAGAAAATCCGCCGCCTTGCCGATCGCCATTTTGGGATTGGTTGCGATCAGGTTCTGGTGGTCGAGCCCGCGCAGGGATCCGATGCGGATTTTCGTTATCGGATCTTCAATGCCGATGGCTCCGAAGTGTCCCAGTGTGGCAATGGTGCGCGTTGCTTTGCCCGCTTCGTCAACGAGAAGGGATTGACCGACCACGATACGATCCGGGTTGAAACAAGGGCCGGTCAACTGGTCTTGAATCTGGTTGCGGGAAACGAAGTCTTGGTCGACATGGGGGTTCCCCGTCATGCCCCGGATCAAATTCCCCTGGCTAAGCCGTCGGAAGCCAAGCTCTATGCCCTCGATGTTGATGGCGAGCGGGTTGAATTTGCCGCAGTTTCCATGGGAAATCCGCATGCGGTGCTTCACGTGGCCAGCGTCAGAGCGGCGCCCGTAGAGAGACTAGGGCCGCTTTTGGAGTCGCATCCGCTGTTTCCTGAGCGGGTCAATGTGGGATTCATCGAGATCGTGGACCCCCATCGAGCGAGGCTTCGAGTCTATGAGCGGGGATCCGGCGAAACTCTGGCTTGTGGCAGCGGGGCGTGTGCTGCCGCAGTCGTGGGCATTGAACAAGGGCTTCTCAAGAGCCCAGTGGATATCGAATTACCGGGCGGCCATCTGATCATCAACTGGCAAGGGCGGGGTTTTCCTGTGATGATGCAGGGGCCTGCGGTCACCGTTTTTGAGGGAGAGATTGATCTGTGAGTGCACAAGAACCCACGCCGGTCCCGGAAGAATCGAGTGATGAAGCTCAAGTGGCTGCCTACCTTTCGAGGCACCCGGATTTCTTTAAAGCCCACTTATCCCTTCTTGAGTCGCTGCGACTGCCGCATGAGAGTGGAACCGCCGTTTCTCTGGTGGCCCGGCAGATCGATGTCCTCAGGGAAAAGAATGAGCGACTGCTAGAGCAGCTCGATGATCTGGTTCAGATTGCGCGCGAAAACGATGCGCTCTACCAGCGCATTCACCAGCTTACCCTTACCCTTCTTGATGCGAAAAGTCTCGAGGATGTCTTAGCCAGCCTCGATTGGGGGCTGCATCAGTATTTTCAGGCCGATTTTGTGGTGGTGCGTCTTCTCCATCCAGATGTCGAAAGTCCGGTGCTGCAGCTTTTTACCGCCAAGGATCACCCCTCCAGGGCCTGGGCCGAGGAATGGGCGGAGTCCGCGCAGCCCCTGTGTGGCAAGCCCGACCCCGCGCACGCGGCTTATCTTTTCGGCGAATCAGCAGGAGAGGTTGGATCCTATGCCGTCATCCGCCTCCATCATGCAGCTCTTCGGGGGCTTTTTGCGATCGGTAGCCGAGACCCTGAACGTTTCCGCTCTGACATGGGCTTTGTGTTCTTGGTCCAGATGAGTGAGATCCTCGCCAGTCGGATGGCCAGCCTTTTGTCTCAGGATTGAGTGCATGTCCCCAGAGGCACTCGGTCACATCGAGACCTATCTGGAGCGCCTTCGTGTTCAACAACGCCTTTCTCCAAAAACGCTTTTGGCCTATCGGCGCGATCTGGGGCAGCTGCAGCAGTTTTTGACCCAAAGTGAAATTCTGGAGTGGGGGCAGGTAGATCCTCGGACTCTTCGAGGCTATGTCGCCGATCGGCACCGACAAGGTTTGGGTAGCCGCAGCCTCCAGCGAGAACTTTCGGCCATTCGGGGTTTTTTCGACGCCCTCATTCATGAGGGGATCATGGCGCAAAATCCAGCGCAGGGGATCCGGGCGCCCAAGGCCAAAAAGTCGCTTCCCGATGTCATGGACGTCGATGCCATGGTGGGGCTGTTGCAAGCGCCGCCTGAAGATCCCCAGGAAGTCCGGGACCTTGCCATGTGGGAACTTTTCTACTCCTCGGGTTTGCGTCTTTCTGAACTGGTGGCGCTAGATCTTCAGGATCTCGATTTTCGTGAGAGCACCCTGGTGGTCCGCGAAGGTAAGGGACAAAAAACCCGCCATGTCCCCATCGGTCGGTTTGCCCGCGACGCCATTGAAAACTGGCTTAAAGTTCGGGCCACTTGGCCTGGAGCCAGTTTGCCTGCGGTATTTACCAGCCGACGAGGAGTCAGGATTTCGCCGCGAAGTGTCCAGTCTCGTCTGGCGCGCTGGCAACTCAAGCAGGGTGGGGCCATGACGGTCCATCCTCACATGCTCCGGCATTCCTTTGCCAGTCACTTGTTGGAGTCCAGTGGCGACCTTCGGGCCGTCCAGGAACTGCTGGGGCATGCCAATCTGAGTACCACACAGGTCTACACGCATCTGGATTACCAGCATCTCGCCAAGGTTTACGATCAGGCGCATCCTCGGGCCAAACGAAAGGGACGTGAGGACGGCTGAGATTGTCGTGAAGGACAGACAGGGACGTCGGGAGGGGGTGTGCTGTATACTCGGAGGCTGATGCCCAGTCTAGGACAACCGCATGTCAGAACCTGAAGAGAGCGAGATCGAAGCGGCTGAAGACGCCCCCCGCAAGGGCAAGGCCGGTCTTCGCGAAATCACCCAAAAGCCGGGTTTCCGTAAGTTCGGAATGGGCGTGTTGTTCATCGCCTTGGTCATGTATGGCCTGGCCCTCTATTGGAGTCAGGAGCCCAAACCCTTTGACGTGGTCGAGGAAGGGGCGCATGCGGCACATGTTGAAAACCCAAAGGAAATGCCCCTGGGGTATACCTATTCGACGACGCTCATCGAGATTTCCCATACGTTGCTACATAAGCCGGGTGGTTTTCTCTCGAACGATGTTTTTCCGCCCAGTGTCTTTCTCGACAACATCCCGAACTGGGAATTGGGCGCACTGATTGCGCTTCGTGATGCCACGACCCAGCTGCGTAACAACATTGCACGTTCACAGACGCAGTCGCAAGAAGACCCCGATCTGGCCAAAGGCGAGCCCTTCTTCTATTTCGATTACCGATCTTGGCAGCTGCCCTCCTCGGAATCGGAGTATGAAAAGGGGATTGAATCCTTGGAGGCCTATCGCGAGCGTCTGAGAAAGCGCGGGGCTAATTTCTATGCCCGTGCCGACAACCTTCGCCAGTATCTTGAAGTCCTTGAAAAGCGTCTGGGTGACTACTCGAACCGACTGAGTGCCAGCACCGCTGACCGGGTTAACGATGAGACCGAGGAGCGCCATGCGGACATGGAGCGCACCCCGTGGCTCAAGCTCGACGACCGGTTCTTCGAGGCCCGTGGCTATACCTGGGCGGCCATGCTGGTCCTCAAATCCATCGAATGGGACTTTAGAGACATCCTGGGTAACAAGACCGCTCAGGTCTCACTCCAGCATATCGTCCGGGAATTGGAGAACTGTCAGGAGAGTTATCTCAGCCCGGTCATTCTGAACGGCAGTGGATTTGGCCTTTTTGCCAACTATTCGCTGACTCTGGCCAATTATATTGCTCGCGCCAACGCGGCCACCATCGACTTGAGAAGTCTTCTCGAAAGGGGTTGATCCAATCCCTGGTCGATCAAAAAAGGCGCTTCGGCGCCTTTTTT
>Ga0007862_1000193_pt1 | contig 20706 bp, 21 predicted proteins | sample CryBogCBH20Aug07_FD_71206 | JGI IMG/M metagenome (GOLD analysis project Ga0007862, IMG submission 71206) | Freshwater microbial communities from Crystal Bog, Wisconsin, USA - CBH20Aug07 | ecosystem: Environmental > Aquatic > Freshwater > Lake | place: Crystal Bog, Wisconsin, USA | collected... | reverse complement strand
GACCTCAATATTTGTCGGGCGCCGGCTGGCTCTCATGCGACTGTAGAAGAAGAGCAAGTGGTTGGTCTTCTGCCGTTTGTAAAGGTTGCGGTCACCGATGGCGAATGCCAGGGCAAGACCGGTTGGACCTCAAAGGTTAACGTCAGAGCGGGTTCCTGATTTTCCCAGTCTATCGAGGTGAGCCCCCGTTCGGTGCGCTCACCTCGATAGGTCAGATCTTCCCCGTGTGGCCCAGAGGCCAATCATCAGAATGGTCAGGGCGCTTATCTGCGGTATCCCCACCAAAAGCTCCAAGCTCAGTCGGAATGGAATCTCGAGCAAGTTGGCATAAAGTCCCCAGCGAATCAATTCCGCGGTCATTGCACCATAGAAACCCGATACTAGGCCGATAGCCACAAATTCTGTCGCATTCGTCAGTCTTATCCGCTTTTTTTCTACACCAATGATCCGAAGCAGTTGGTCCTCCTGTTCGCGGTCTTGGCTGGTGGCATGAATCCCGGCCAGCAAGGCAAACAACCCGGCAACAAGGCACATACCAATGAGCGGGAGCATCGATTCGCTGATTTGGTTGGCAATTCTTTGAACCTGCTCGACCAGCCGCCCAACCTCAATCAGGCTGATCGAGGGAAAGCGCTGCACTAGCTTCCTCTCGAGACTGATTTCCTGATGGCCGATATAGAGACTCGTCATCCAAGTTCTTGGATGATTCTCCAGGAGTTTTTTGGGAAAGATAAAGAAGAAGTTGGGCGTCATTCGATCCCAATGCACGCTCCGTATACTTCCCACTCGTGCGTGAATGACTTCTCCCAGAATATTGAACTCCAAAACATCCCCAATCTTGATTCGAAGGCGTTGAGCAAGTCCCTCTTCAATGGAGAGTTCCTCTTCGTTCTCCTGTGGGTGCCACCCGCCTTCAATGATCCGATTGTCTGAAGGAAGCGTGGTCGTGAAGGTCAGTGCAAGATCGCGGTTGATGGAACCTTCCGCTCGGCTGTCCCGGCTTGCGATCTTGAGTGCTTCTTCGCCGTTAATACGGGTCAATCGACCGCGAATAACCGGGTAGAGATCCAGCGGCTGTGGGGCCACCTCCTGCACTATGGCCTCAAAGTCAGAGAGGTCGCGGTCGAAGAGGTTGATCACGAAATAATTGGGGGCATTGCTGGGGAGGTGCGCCATCCAGTCATCTACCAAATCTTCTCGGAGGCTGGTGACCAGGGTCAGTACCGCGAATGTCAAACTGAATCCCATGATTTGAACCAGTGTTCTCGATGGATGCCTGAACAGCCTGCGTATGCCAAGGCGCATGGCAAATGGGAAAGGACCATTCAATCGACGAAGCGCCAAAAGAATCAAATAAGCACCACATGCAAGTATCGCCAGCGCGGTGGCACCGAGGGCCAGGGTGCTTAGCATCATCTTTATGTTCCCGGTGTGCCAGAGCAGCATCCCAACAATGAGGGAAAAGCCAACGATATAGGACAGGTAACGTCTGCCGGGGGAGGGCATGGCTGTGCCCTGGAGAATAGCCAAAGTGGGCATTTTTCTGAGGTCGAAGACCGCGGGCAGGGCAAAAACCATGAGGATCGCATTCCCCAGTCCCATCGAAATCATCCAAGCGCTGATGCGTGAAACAGCGATTTGATCGGGCAACACGTCAACGAGTGCCTTCAAAAGCACCGTTTCAGCCGAAAAGCCGACGAGAAGGCCAAACAAGCTTCCCAATAGGCCTATGGCAAGAAGCTGTGACAGGAAAATCCCCAAAATGCGGAAGTCGGAAGACCCGAGGCAGCGGAGAAGAGCAAACAATCCAGTATGGCGCCTCACGTAATCTTGTGCGCCCAAGGCAATCGCGACCCCCGCCAACAAAATGACAGAAAGGCTGAGGAAGCTCATGAATTGGCGTGTGCGCTGAATGGTTTTCCCAAGTTCCGGACGATCCTCCTCAACGTCATTGATCTTCTGATCGGGTTTCAATTCTGGTTTGATCATCGCCCTGAAGGCCCTGATTTTTTGAGGCTCACCTTTCAGAAGTTCAATGTGTGTGATTTGACTCCCGGGCTGAACGACCCTTGTGGCATCCAGATCAAGACGGTTTATCAGAACCCGGGGCGAGAGCCCATTCATGTCACTGCGTCGATCCGGCTCATGGATCAGAAGTCGGGTAATCCGGAGTTGTCTCTCACCCACAGTGATCTGGTCACCGAGAGAGAGATTCAGGCGCCTTAAAACGGCAGCGTCTACCCAGCACTCGCCTGTGAGCGGAATGGCTTGTGAATCGGTGGATCTGGCGCCTTGTGCATCCTCTGAAGTCAGATCGCCGCGAAGTGGGTAACCCGGTTCGACTGCCTTGACTCCGACCAGCAGGGTCTCTTCGCCTGCGAGAAGCATGGTGCTGAACTCGACGCTCTCGATATGCTTGAGTTCCAATCGACTAGCCGCAGCCCTCCAATCAGAGGGGGCCTCGGATCGCCCTCGAATGACAAGATCCGCCCCAAGAATTTTGCCGGCCTCCTCACCGACGGTTCGGTCCAGTCGATCAGCGAGAATACCTGTGGTGGAAATCGCTGATACGGCAAGGATAAGAGCGCCTAAGAGGGTATTCAGATTGCCACTTAAAAGATCCCGGAGAAAAATCCGAAGCGGAACGGGGGGGAGGCCCATTAGGGGTTTTCTCCGCTCTGGATTACACGGCCTTGTTCAAGCTCAATCACCTTCTGACACCGAGACGCCAGTCGCATGTCATGCGTGACCAGAATCAGGGTTGTATGGTGCTGGGCATTCAGTTCAAACAGGAGGTCTGCTATTGATTTGGCGCGCAGCGCATCGAGGTTGCCGGTCGGCTCATCGGCAAATAGGATCTGGGGTCGCGTGGAAAATGCTCTGGCGATTGCGACGCGCTGCTGCTCTCCCCCGGAGAGCTGGCTCGGAAAGTGTTGTAGCCGATCACCGAGCCCAACCCTTGCCAGCAATGCCTGGGCGCGAGAGCGGCTATCGGGTTCCCCTTCGAGTTCCAGGGGCAACATGACGTTTTCTAGTGCATCAAGATGGGGAATCAACTGAAACGACTGAAAAACAAACCCCACTCTTCCAGCGCGAAGTCGCGCCCGTCCATCCTCGTTAAGTTGAGTGATGTCTTTTCCGAACAGTTGAATCCTTCCTTCCGTGGGAAGGTCGAGCCCAGCCATGAGACCCAGTAAGGTTGATTTCCCTGATCCCGAGGCTCCAGTGATGGCGATGGTTTCTGCCGGTTTGATACTAAGGGTGACAGCCCTCAAAATGGCGAGGTTGCCCTCAGGAGTCGGAACCACCTTACCAACATCCCGAAGGTCGACAATCTGGCCTGTTCCACCGTTTTTCCCACCTTCATTTTCTGTGTGCATGATTAGAATTCTTTTAATGCTATGTCTGTCGATGCCCTTCATTCCGGTGCAGGCTTCGACGCTCTTGGTTCTGGGAGACAGTATCAGTGCAGGCTACGGATTGGCGAATGTCACGGAGGGTTGGGTTGCTCTTCTTGGTGCTTCGCTGGCCCCTGATGGACACCAGGTCGTGAATGCCGGTATCTCCGGGGATACAACGGCCGGAGGTCTTGCGAGGCTGCCCCGGCTGATCGAGAAACATGCGCCGGCCATTGTGATCATTGAGTTGGGAGGCAATGACGGCCTTCGAGGTATAGGTCTTGCGGAAATGAATCAAAACCTTCGAGATATCATTCTGGTTAGCCAGAAGGCGGGCGCTGTTCCGGTTCTTTTGGGCATGCAAATGCCCCCCAACTATGGCAAACAGTTTGCTGACCGTTTCGAGGCCACTTATTCTCGAATCGCCGGGGACTTGGGTGTAGTCTTCGTCGACGGATTCTTGAAAGGTGTTGGTGACGTGCCCGAGTTGATGCAACCCGATTCTATTCACCCCAATGCGAGAGCTCAGGCCCTGTTGGAGGATAAAGTGCTGAAAGCCGTCTTCCCGTTGCTCAAGTTGAAACATTCCGTCACACCGAAAAAAAAGTAAAACCATGACTCCTTCGAACGAAATCGTCGAATTGATTAACCGGGTCAAGGCAGGGCAGCCTGTCGAGTTTGATGAAACGATCGCGCTCATCGATAGCAACTACCGATTTTCGCCCTGTCGATTCACTAACGGTGAAGGTGAGGACCTCGTTGTGAGTGAGCCAGGCGTTAATAGCGGTTCGCTCAAGATTTTTACCTTTGCATCTCAGCATTGCCTCAATGAAGCTCAGACTCTGGAGCTCTTTGGAAAGTTCTATCGCGAGGACGTACTTCTGCACCCCGAGGGTCATGATCATCGCAATATTCGGGCTTTTATGAAGTTTGGTTGGCGGGGAGTTCAATTTGAGGGTGAAGCCCTTGGGGCCCTTTGAGTTAGGGAATTAGGTAGCCTTAGTGGAACACTCTTTAAAAAATCAGGTGATCGCTCTGGCCGGAGTGGCCCAGGCGATGGAATTGGTCAAGCAGACTGCGAGAACCGGGCGCAATGACGAAATGGCGCTCAAGTCCTCTGTCCTTAGTATTTTGATGGTGGATGCAGAGGACATTCTGGAGGTTTTTGGGGGCTTGCCTAATCTGGTTTTGGGTCTTAAAGCGCTGAAGCGGCAATTGTCAGAGCCTAGACAGGTCGATCCGGAAACAGCGCGCTATGCATCAACACTCATTTATCTGGAGCCTTTGCTGAGCCAGAATCAGCAGATGACCCAGATCATCAGTTCAGCCATCCATGAGGCCCGGGAAGTTTGGGATCGCTCAACGGAGCGACTGGATCCGGAAATTTTCCGCATTTTGGCGACGGCCTATCAGCAGACCGTCAGCACGCTTAAGCCTCGCATCATGGTTGCTGGCGAGCAGCGCCAGCTTTCAGATCCCCAAAATGCCAATCAGATTCGAACACTTTTATTGGCGGGAATCCGTTCCTCGCTTCTGTGGCGACAGGCTGGGGGATCGAAGTGGCGAGTCTTGTTTTTGAGATCCCGGATGCAAAGGGTCATCGACGAGCTTCTCGATGAGGTCCGCAGGATTCAGTCGTAGCGTAGATATTTAAATCGGGGGTCTGCGGGGGTTCCTTCCAGGATGCCTGGAAATTCATCCTTGGCCCTCCAGAGGACAACGTCTTCGATTTTCTTGGCCAGCGCAAAATCCATCTCCGTGACTCCCTTGGCAGAGTGGGTTGTCAATTTAGTCTTGACCTTTGCATAGGTCACTACCAGATCCGGATGATGCCAGGCGGCTTCGGCAAGATGGCCAATGACATTCACAACCATCAGAGTCGATTTCCAACCTGAGGTTCTGAACTCTCGAACGATCCAGCCCCCCTGATAATGCCAATGGGGAAGCTCCGATCCCAGTTTGGTGACGATCTCCTCTTCGGATAATGTTCTAGGCGTTTCTTTGCTCATGGGGTTCTTTGTTATCAAAGTTCACTTGGGTCGCTAGACAGATTCGACGGCTTACAACGGCTTGTTTATGATTCAGTCGACCCTTCGTGATTCGGCTTACGTCGACCGTGGGCCAAGAAGAGCGATCAAGGGCTCATTATCCAATAGAAGTGCCGGAGAGACTCGCGTCCGCTGTTCAAGGTGGCTGGCGAGGGCCGCGCACGAATAACGATGGAAGGATCTATGCAATTACCATTAGAAATCACTTTCCACGGCGTCGAGCATTCCGATGCGGTTGAAGCCCGTATTCGGGAGAAGGCTGCAAAACTGGAACAACATTGCCATAACATCACCAGCTGCCGAGTTGCGGTGGAAGCTGAGCACCATCACCAGCACCACGGCAACCTCTACAAGGTCAGGATTGATCTTGCAGTTCCCCATAAGCAGATCGTGGTCAGCCGTGACCACCATGACAAACAGGAACACCAAGATATTTATGTCGCTTTACGCGATGCGTTTGCTGCTGCCACGCGGCAGTTGGAAGATTATGTTCGGATTCACCGCGGTGAGGTTAAAACCCACACCAAAGAGGTGAAGGAACCCGAAGAAGAAGTCTGATTAAGACCTCGCCCGACTAGGTCGTCGTACTGGCCTAGTCGGCTCTGACCACTCGAGTTCGGCAGAGAACGTCCTGAAGCGCTCTCCCTTTCCGGTCGATTAGCGCAAACCACCATCCTATTCCGAGAAGCGAGCCCAAGCTGACTCCGACGATCCAGTGGGTAAGGGCAGTTCTGGTGTCGCAGGGATTTCCATCCGCTCTTTCCAACCGAATTTTCCATGCCCTCATGCCCAAAGTTTGGCCCCCATGGGTCCAAAACCAGATGAAAAATGTCGCAGTAATCACAACCAGTGCCGAGGTGTAGAAGGGATTGCCTGGTTTGAAAGCTTCACCCTCATTGAGGGCCAAAAGCGCTGCGGTCGCCACAAAAAGAATGCCGGCCAGCAGGATGCTGTCATAGAAAATGGCGGCAATTCTTCTCAAGACGCTAGCGTAGGGCGCAGCTGCTTTTTCTGGGGCCCGTTGGCGTCGTGAGCGGATCTGGTGTGACCGAGTTCGTTTCACTGTTTTGCGTCGGACTTCGCATGGGGAAGGCCGGCAAGAACGCGTCCGAAGAACATGGATAGCCAGACCAGCAGGCTAACCAAGACCACTGTAATCAGAACGGGCGGTCGGATCAGGGGAAGAAAAATCAATAGACCATAGAGAGCGATAAATCCGCTGAAGTGCGCAGGGTAGCCAATCATCGCGTCGAGCTTTTGCTTGAACATGCGGTAAATTCTGTGGTGAAAAAGGGGGTTATTCTAGGCCATGCCTTGGGGCATCCCTAGGGGTGGCTGAAAGGTATTATTGAGTTTGACTTCGAATGAGGACGTCGATGAGGGCGTGTCCTGTCTCTTGCACACTGCTTCCAATGGCAATCAACCCGTCAGTGTGTCCTTTCATGGCAATGACGGGGCCTCGTGTCGTTTTTGCCAGTCGCTCAATTTCAGTTGCCATTTCCACGGTCCCATAGGCTAAATCCGGGGGCGTCCCAGGAAGCCCTAGGTTATCGCTGTCACCCCAAATCTGAGGGTGATGGACGTGGAGAACGCACTGAATCCATGAGCCGGCCGCATAGGCGGCAGCGTGGGTCATCGATTCTGATGAGGGCTTGATCGGACCCAAGCTTTCAATGCGATTTCCGCTGGGGTCGGCGTGAGTGACCAACACGTAGTGGTGTGTTCCGAGTGTTCGAATCCCGCCTGTCTGGGATCCGCTGATGAGAAATTGTGAATCGCCTGTTCGCATGGACATATTGCCGTAGCCAAGACCTCCGTATCGGGAGGAATCCTGCCCTGTCAGTCCGAGTTCATAAAGTAAATTGCGCCAGGCGTTCAGTTCAGGAAACCCTGAGTGAAAGGGCAGGGGAGCCTCCCTGTGTAGAAGGTTGAACTTGATCACACCTTCAAGTTCTTGCTCCTCAGGAGTGCTCTGATTCTTGGTGCCTGTAGGCATTTGTTGTCGCTCAGTGTTCCAAAAGGTGAAAATCGATGCCGAAGTCCTTATAATGGGAAGATTAGGGTCTGAGTTGCTCCTTCAGCCTTGCAAAGGCGATGAGAGTCATCTTCTGCGATGGATCTTTTTCGAGCGAATGTGGCGAAACTGGTAGACGCGCTGGATTTAGGTTCCAGTGGGGTAACCCTTGGGAGTTCGAGTCTCCCCATTCGCACCAGTCAAACCGCTAAACTGCCAAAAACCTGTGTATCCGGACCTCCGGGCCCGGTTGTATGGCAGATGCCCTTCCCCTTTTCTACCGAAAACATAGTCTGAGGTATGTGCGACATGCAAGTGTCTGTTGAAGCGACGTCTGAACTCTCCCGCAAAATGACGGTGACGGTTTCCGAGGATAAGATTAGCCAGCAAGTCAATTCAAAGCTGCAATCTCTGTCCGGAAACGTCAAGATCGATGGCTTCCGGCCGGGCAAGGTCCCGCAGGCTGTGATCAAGAAGCGCTACGGCCAGCAGGTCCGCGAAGAGGTCGTTTCTGATCTGATTCAGTCCAGCTTTTATGACGCTGTTCGTGACGAAAAGCTCAATCCGGCAGGTGCGCCTCAGATTAAGGCGAACAAGATTGCTGAAGGCGAGGGTCTCGAATATGAGGCGACCTTCGAAATTATTCCCGAATTTGTCTTGATGCCACTGGAAACTCTGGAGGTGAAGCAGTTCACCTCAAAGGTTGAGGAAAGTGACATTGATCGGATGGTGGATCGTCTTCGGGACCAGAAAAAGTCTTGGGAAACAGTCGACCGGAAGAGCAAAAGCGAGGATCGCATCGTGATTTCCTTTGAAGGGGCTCATGAGGGCGAAAACTTCACGAATGGCAAAACCGAAGATTTTCCCGTCGTGATTGGCTCTGGGCAGATGATCCCGGGGTTCGAAGACAAGCTCATTGGTCTCGCTGCTGGCGAGAAGACCGAATTTGATATCGAATTCCCCAAGGAGTATCCGAGCGAGAAATTGGCGGGCAATACGGCCCACTTCACGATTGAGGTGGCTCGGGTTGAAGAGCCGAAGCTTCCTGAGCTGGACGGGGATTTCGTCAAGTCATTTGGTGTTGCCAGTGGCGATGTCGCCGAACTTCGCAGCGATATCCTGAGCAACATGGAGCGTGAAATGACTCGCGCTCTGAAGAACCGGACCAAGAGCTCGGTCATGGATCAGCTGTTCGATCGCAACACCCTGCAGCTCCCAGAAGTTCTGATTCAGGATGAACTTGAAGAGCTCCTTAAGCCCTACCGTGAGTCAGCACGTAAGCATAAGCAGAACCTTGATGAGGCAGCTCTTAAAGAGCAGCTTTCGCCTCTGGCCAAACGCCGTGTTGCATTGGCGCTGATTCTTGGCAAGGTGATCGATGCACATGGCGTCAAGGTGGATCCCTCCCGCGTTCGCCAGGCAGTTGAAGAAATGGCAGCCAGTTACGAGGATCCCGAGGAAGTGGTTCGTTGGTACTATGCTGACCAGACGCGCCTTCGTGAAATTGAGAACATGGTGCTCGAGGACCAGATCGTTGACCTGGTCATTGGTAAGGCGAAGACCGCTCAGGAAGCGATTGACTTCCAGGCTCTGATGATGGCAGCGGGAACGCCCGCCTGAGCCATCCCCACACACTATCGGGAGAAATCCGCAAAATGATTCTAGGCAACCCGCAGCGCAATATCCCAACAGAAGCTACCGGACTTGTGCCGGTGGTGATCGAACAATCTGCCCGAGGCGAGCGGGCGTTCGACATCTATTCTCGGCTTCTCAAGGAGCGGGTCATTTTTCTGGTGGGTCAGGTCGAAGACTACATGGCCAACCTGGTGATTGCCCAGCTGCTGTTTCTGGAATCGGAAAACCCGGATAAGGATATTCATCTTTACATCAACTCGCCTGGTGGCGTGGTGACGTCAGGTCTTGCGATATATGACACGATGCAGTTCATCAAGCCTGATGTCAGCACGTTGTGTATTGGCCAGGCGGCCAGTATGGGTGCTTTGCTCCTCGCGGGTGGCGCAGCAGGTAAGCGGTATAGCTTGCCGCATTCCCGGGTCATGATTCACCAGCCTCTTGGTGGGTTTCAAGGGCAGGCCAGCGATATCGACATCCACGCCAGGGAAATCCTTTCCATTCGCGATCGTCTGAACCAGATTCTTGCCGATCATAGCGGCCAGCCCATCGAAAAGATTGCGAACGATACGGACCGCGATAATTTCATGAGCGCCAAGGATGCGGTCGAATATGGATTGATTGACAAGGTTCTCGACCGTCGGACAATCTGATTGTCAAAGAAGCCCAATCGCTCTTGAGGCGAAGCCGCTTGTGTTTTATAAATGGGGCCGTAGGGTGAAAATCCTTTTCGGGTCCCGGGGCTCTCGGCCCCATGTACTGCAGGATATTTCCAGATGAGTGATGAGAAGCGGGGCAAAGAGGGTGGTGGCAAGCTCCTGTACTGTTCGTTTTGCGGCAAAAGCCAAAACGAAGTCAGGAAGCTAATTGCCGGGCCGTCGGTCTACGTTTGTGATGAGTGCGTTGAGCTTTGCAACGACATCATCCGCGAAGAGCTTCAGGAGAATCACGCCCAGGTATCGGACAAGCTTCCGAAGCCCAAGGAAATTAAGTCGGTCCTGGATGAGTACGTTATTGGTCAGGATAAGGCCAAAAGAACCCTCTCGGTAGCGGTTTATAACCATTACAAGCGGCTCCGCTCTCAGGGTAACGCCAAGAAGAACGAGGTAGAGCTGGCCAAGAGCAATATCCTTCTGATCGGTCCGACCGGTTCAGGAAAGACGTTGATGGCTGAAACCCTCGCACGTCTTCTGGATGTTCCCTTTACGATTGCTGATGCCACGACGCTGACTGAGGCGGGTTATGTCGGCGAGGATGTCGAGAACATCATCCAGAAAATCCTTCAGAAGTGTGATTACGACGTCGAAAAAGCGGAATCAGGCATCGTCTACATTGACGAAATCGACAAGATCTCAAGGAAGTCCGACAACCCTTCCATTACCCGTGACGTCTCCGGCGAAGGGGTTCAGCAGGCGCTGCTCAAACTGATTGAAGGGACCGTCGCATCGGTTCCTCCTCAGGGTGGGCGGAAGCATCCTCAGCAAGAATTCCTTCAGGTGAATACGGCGAATATCCTTTTCATTTGTGGCGGGGCCTTTGCGGGTCTCGACAAGGTCATTCGTGCGCGTTCAGAGAAAGGCGGTATCGGATTTTCGGCCGAGGTCAAGAGCAAGGACGACTCCCGAAATGTCGGCGAAATTCTCTCTGAAGTCGAAGCCGAAGATTTGATTAAATTTGGACTGATTCCGGAGTTTGTCGGTCGATTGCCGGTGGTCGCAACACTTGAAGAATTGAGTGAAGATGCTCTGATTCAGATTCTGACTGAGCCCAAGAATGCGTTGGTCAAACAGTACAAAAAGCTGTTTGAAATGGAGGACTGCGAGCTTGAGGTCCGTGAAGATGCGCTTCGCGTCATCGCCCGCAAGGCGATGGAGAGAAAGACTGGCGCCCGGGGCCTTCGAACGATTCTTGAGCATGTCCTTTTGGACACGATGTACGAATTGCCTTCCGCGGAAAATGTGGAAAAAGTGATCGTGGATGAAGGCGCTATTCTGGGCGAAACCACACCTTTCATGGTGTACTCTAGCGAGGAAAAGCAACGGGCAAATGCTTCCGAGTGACTTTGTCCTTGGGTCTGAGCACTGATGAAACCCGCTCCGGCGGGTTTCATTGTTTTGGGGGAAAGGATCCCTTGTAATTGCGATTTATCGACCCATATCGTAGGGAAGTGAACATTTCTTACTCTTGAGCGGAGACCATCAAATGGGTAGTCAAGCAACCGAACTGGATTCAGGCGACAAGTTGGTTCCAGTCCTTCCGCTTCGCGATGTGGTGGTTTACCCGCACATGGTGATTCCGCTATTCGTTGGACGTGAGCGTTCGATCGTTGCGCTGGATCGTGCGATGAAGGAGAGCAAACAGGTTCTCCTGGTCGCCCAGCGGGAAGCCGAGATTGATGATCCGGGTTACGAAGACCTCTACGCTGTAGGAACCCTCTCCAATATTCTTCAGCTACTTAAGCTTCCTGATGGGACTGTCAAGGTTCTCGTCGAGGGCGCCGAGCGTTCCGTCGTAAGCCACTTTGATGAATCAGAAAACTGTCTGATGGCGACCGTTTCTCCTCAGGAGGAGACGGCTGGCGCCGATGAACAGGAAATGGATGTCATGGTTCGAACGGTCATCAACACGTTCGATCAATACGTTAAGTTGAACAAACGGATTCCCCCAGAAGTTCTCAATTCTCTCGCCGGGATTGATGATCCTAGCCGCCTTGCGGACACCATCGCCGCGCACATGACGATCAAGATTGAGGACAAACAGTCCGTTCTTGAACTTGCCTCAATTGTTCAGCGCTTTGAGCGTTTGATGACGCTCATGGAAAGCGAAGTGGACATGCTTGAAATGGAAAAGCGCATTCGTGGCCGCGTCAAGCAACAAATGGAGAAGAACCAGCGTGAGTACTATCTGAATGAACAGATGAAGGCCATTCAGAAGGAGCTGGGGGACATGGATGATGTTCCGAATGAGATGGATGAACTGGCGGCCAAAATTCACAAGTCGGGTATGCCTCAGGCCGCAAGAACGAAGGCCGAGAGCGAGTTGAGCAAATTACGCCAAATGTCGCCCATGTCTGCAGAAGCCACGGTCGTCAGAAATTACATCGACTGGATGGTCGGTATGCCTTGGAAGAAGAGGACCAAGGTCAATCACGATCTTGCCTATGCGGAGAAGATTCTTGAATCCGAGCACTTCGGTCTCGACAAGGTCAAGGAAAGAATTCTCGAGTATCTCGCAGTTCAGCAGCGCGTTCGCAAGTTGAAGGGTCCGATTCTTTGCTTGGTCGGTCCCCCGGGTGTGGGTAAAACTTCTTTGGGGCAGTCGATTGCCAAGGCAACCAATCGTAAATACGTTCGAATGGCTTTGGGCGGCGTGCGGGACGAGGCTGAGATTCGTGGTCATCGGAGAACCTATATTGGATCGATGCCCGGCAAGGTTCTGCAAAACCTGAGCAAGGTAAAAACCCGTAACCCGATGTTCATGCTCGATGAGATCGACAAGATGGCCATGGATTTTAGGGGTGATCCTGCATCTGCATTGCTGGAGGTCCTGGATCCGGAACAGAACCACACGTTCAACGATCATTACCTCGAAGTAGACTTTGATCTCTCGGACATCATGTTTGTGGCGACCGCTAATACGTTGGATATTCCGCCCGCCCTGCTGGATCGAATGGAAGTGATCCGCCTCGCTGGCTATACCGAGGACGAGAAGGTCAACATCGCCATGAGGTATCTGCTGCCTAAGCAGATTAAGAACAATGGATTGAAGGAAAGCGAAATTCAGGTCACGGAAGGCGTGATTCGGGACATCATTCGCTACTACACCCGGGAGGCCGGGGTACGGAGTCTGGAACGGGAGATTGCCAAGATTTGTCGAAAGGTCGTTAAAGGTCTTTCGCTCAAGCCAACGTCTAAGCGGGTCAATGTGACGGCCAAGAACCTCGAGGATTATCTTGGGGTCAAGCGTCACCGCTACGGTCAGGCGGAGGAGGTTGATCAGGTGGGCCAGGTGACCGGTCTTGCCTGGACTGAAGTTGGAGGGGAACTGCTGACTATCGAGGCGGTAACGGTTTCTGGAACGGGCAAGCAAACCTACACCGGTAAACTGGGTGAGGTGATGCAGGAGTCCATTCAGACTGCCATTACGGTGGCTCGGTCGCGCGCAGAGGCTCTGGGGATTGATCCTGGTTTTTATCAGAAACAGGATGTTCATATCCATGTTCCTGAGGGGGCGACCCCCAAGGATGGTCCCAGTGCAGGCATTGGGATGTGTACGGCTCTGGTTTCTACGTTAACAGGCATTCCCGTTCGTTCAACGGTCGCCATGACGGGTGAAATTACGCTGAGAGGCGAGGTTCTGCCGATCGGTGGTCTTAAGGAAAAGCTCCTTGCGGCGCATCGTGGCGGGATCGAGACTGTTCTGATTCCAAAGGAAAACGAGCGCGATTTGACCGAAATCCCCAAGAATATCAAGGACAAACTCACCATCCTGCCTGTTCGCTGGATCGATGAGGTCTTGAATGTTGCCTTGCAACGGATGCCTGAGCCTCTGTTACCTCAAGCGGCCGAGTCGGCAGCGGTCAATCAGACCAAAGGCGCAAAAAATCCGATCGTGGCCCATTAGGCTGACCGCTTTTTTGTAGGATACCCAAAAAAACCTCAAACCCGCGTCACTCGCGGGTTGACAGCGGTTTTGTCTCGCTGATAAATTGGGAGCACGAGCCTGTCTCAGGCTCGAAGTTGCGGTTTCGTGGGTGTGTCTGCCTTGCAGTTCATTTACGAATAAAAACTTTAAACCTTTGTAGGGGGATTCATGAATAAGGCAGAACTGATTGAAGCAATCGCCGATGCGGCCGATCTGACCAAGGCCGATGCTGGCCGTGCTCTGGATGGTCTCGTCAGTGCGATCACCGGCGCTCTGAAGAAAGGCGATACCGTCTCTCTGGTTGGTTTCGGCTCTTTCGTCGTCAAGGAACGCGCTGCTCGTCAGGGCCGTAACCCGCAGACTGGCAACACCATCACCATCGCGGCTGCAAAAATTCCGTCATTTAAGGCTGGCAAGGCGCTCAAGGATGCTGTAAACTGATCAGCTTTCCAGGGTGCTTAGCTCAGCTGGGAGAGCATCGCCCTTACAAGGCGAGGGTCGTAGGTTCGATCCCTACAGCACCCACCAAATTGGAGCGGTAGTTCAGTTGGTCAGAATACCGGCCTGTCACGCCGGGGGTCGCGGGTTCGAGCCCCGTCCGCTCCGCCAAAATCAAAAAAACCCTGCCCAGAAGGCGGGGTTTTTTTTTAGGGATCAGGCAAGCGTCGATCCGTAGTTCTCGCTGTTCGAAAATCAAGAATAGAAATTGTTATGAGTATGCTCCAAAACATTCGTGAACGGGCTCAAGGAATCATGGCCTGGGTCATGCTGATTGTGGTCGGCGTCCCCTTCGTTATGTGGGGCATCCAGAATTACATTGAGACAGGTAAGGAAAAACCCGCCGCAGTCGTTGGTGATCGTGAGATTTTCGATCGTGACGTCTCGCGGGCCTATGAACGCATGGTGGGAGAGCTTGGCAATTCTCCTGACTACGATGAAAAGGAGTTGCGTCGTGCGGCGCTGGATCAGCTCGTCAGCGAAGAGGTCATCTCTCAAAATGCGGATGCGATGAAACTAGCCGTTTCAGACGACGAGGCGCGTGAGCTGATTCAAACGCTCCCCTATTTCCAGGTCGCAGGCCAGTTTGATAAGGAAAAGTACCGGAGTTCACTGGCCACGCAGGGAATGACCCCCGAACAGTTTGTGGCAAAGATCAAACGGGGTCTGGTCACGCAGCAACTCGAACAAAGCGTTTTAGGGAGTGCTTTTGCAACGCCCGCGGAAGTGGCCACGCTGCTTCGCCTGAAAAATCAGGAACGCCAAATTGATTATGTAAAACTTCCCCTGAAAGCGGTGACCCGCGATTTTAAGGATCAGGAAATCAAGGCGTATTACGACGCTCACATCGCTGAATTTAGAAATCCTGAAAAGGTCGCCGTTGATTATCTCCAGCTGAATCTGGATGACCTTGCGAAGAAGGTCAGCGTGAGCGAAGAAGATGTCCGGAAGCTTTATGAAGAGCAGAAAGGGAATTACGGCACCCCAGAGCGACGAAAAATCAGTCATATTCTGATTACGGCCGACGGCGCTTCCCCGGAAGCGGATGCGGCGGCTCTCAAGAAGGCGCAAGAACTTCGTGACCGACTGGTTAAGGGGGGTGACTTTGTTGCCCTGGCGAAAGAGGCGTCCGCGGATACGGTTTCATCAAAGCAGGGCGGTGATCTGGGCTACCTGAACAAGGATGCACAGGAGCCCAGTTTTACTGAGGCGGCCAACCATTTGAAAATGGGAGAGGTGTCAGAGCCGGTTAAAACATCGTTCGGTTATCACCTGATTAAAGTGACTGAGCTGGTCCCGGCCAGTTATAAGCCCTACGAGGCCCTTCATGAGGAGTTGAAAAAGCTTGCTCAAAAGAACAACGCTGAAACAGCGTTCTATGAGCGAGGCCAAAAGCTGGCAGAGATGACCTTTGAGCATCCTGATAGCCTTGAAGAAACGGCGAGCGCTCTGGGTCTCAAGATTCAGCAGACGACCCTCTTTACCAAAGAGAAGGGTGAGGGGATTGCTGAGGAAGAGGCCATCCGAAAGGCGGCATTCTCTGAAGATGTCCTTGCGGGTAAAAACAGTGACCCCGTTGAGCTTGGCAATGAGAGGGCGGTTGTCCTTCGGGTCAGGGATCATGAAGTCGCGACTGATAAGAGTATTGAGTCAGTGAAGGCGATCATCGTGGGGCAGCTTCGTAACCAGGAGGCGCGTGATGAGGCCAACCAGCGCTCGCAGGACCTTCTGGCGGCAGTGAAGCAGGGTAAGACCCTATCTGACGCCTCAAAGGCTCAGGGGCTGTCTGTGACTCAGGGTGTGTCTCTGCTGAGGACCAGCGAAAAAGTGCCGATGGAACTGCTTCGAGCCGCGTTTAGTACTGGCCGTCCGCAAGCGGGCAAGTCGTCTCCCGGCGAGGTGGCCCTCCCAGATGGATCTCACTTCATTTTTGCAGTGACGCAAGTCAAGGATGGAGCCACGGTAGCGAAGGATGCGAAGGAGCAGGAGTCTGCATCCGAATTCATGCAGAGAGGCTACGCACAGCTTGAATATGGCACTTTCGTAGACAGGTTGAGGGAATTGATCGATGTCGAGATCAATAAGAAGGATTGATCCTCGCTCAAGAGTAGAAGAAAAGGCCGGAATTCCGGCCTTTTCTTTTAGCGGCTTTCCTGCGCTTCGAGCCAGCTAAAGAAGGTCGAGTAGGCAACAGCCAAAAGACTGGTCCCTAAAAAGATGCCTACAAATCCCCAAGCCAAAAGACCACCGATTACTCCGATCATGATCAAGAGGAAGGGGAGTGGGCTTGAAAGCCCAATAAAGTAAGGTTTCACGAAATTATCCATCAAGTTGATGGAGATCCCCCAGGCGACCGTAAAAATGGCGAATCCATCCTGATCCAGATGATGAAGCCATGCGGCTGCCGGAATCCAGACCATCGCGGTTCCAATCTGAAGGACGGCCAAAAGGAAGCAGAGAAGGCCCAGGATGGCTGCAGCAGGAAGGCCAGCGATGGCAAAGCCGATACCTGAGAGCAGTGCCTGAATCAGCGCCGTGCCAATCACGCCCAAAGACACCGCTCGCACCGTCACTGCGGCAGTTCGAGTGGCTGCGATGCCGGCCTCGCCCCCAATACGATCGGCAAAACGAAGCGCGAAACTAGCGCCGAGCTCACCATGGGAATACAGAAAACCTGCCATAAGAACGGCCAAAAGCACATTGAAGGCGGTTAGCGCGATGCTGGCACTACTATGCAGAATCCAAGAGCCTGCAGTGGTTGCAAGCGAACGGATTTTCTCTGCAGAAATCAGTGAGGAGAATGTGCCTTCTCTCCACGTATCCGCAAGTTTTTCTCCAATAAGTGGAATATCCCCCAACCAGTCCGGTGGAGGACCCTTGATCCATTCAAGAACAGGTTCTGTAACGGCATCTATTCGGGGTAAATGCGTGGAAACAGCTTCCAACGCAAAGAGGGCAGGGATCACGAAAATCATCAGTTGCAATAGCGTCATGATGACCGCAGCGGTTTTCTCGCGCCCCCCGAGTTTTCGGGATATGAACTGATAGTAAGGCCATGTTGAAAGGGCGAGGATCAGCGCCCAGATAAAAGAAGGGATGAACGGAGCGACGATCTGGAAGCAGGCGTAAAGTAGGCCCCCAACCAGAAGGAGCAGAAAGGATCGCTCGACGATCAATCCACCACTCAATAAGGATTTGAATATCATTTTTCTTTTCGGTCCGAGAGTATCAGTGGGTATCAGAGTCCGGCAGGATTTGGTCCGCGATCCGTCGGGTCACAATATTGACCGATTGTTCAGATGGATCGAAGAGGATCACAGCGTCACCCGAGCGAAGTTGCTTTAAGACATTTGCTGTTTTTGAGGATAGCGGGATATCGGTTTCACCATAGTCCGTACCCTCGCGGGTGACAAACTCCTCAATGAGCTGCTGGAGCGTTTCTGGAGAAAGGGCATCCGGAGGCACCCGGATGGGATGTAATGGCTCTGAGTCGACCATTATGTAGGGGCTGCGGTTAGGGGGTCGATTGACAACGTCGACCCCCAGCGGCAAAGAGGTTAAAGGCCTGAAAGCCCAACAATGTTGTAGCCTGCATCGACGTAAAGAATTTCGCCGGTGATGCCGGAAGCAAGATCCGAACACAAGAAGGCCGCGGCGTTACCCACTTCCTCAATTGTTACATTCTTTTTGAGCGGTGCCGCCTGTTCGCCCTTGGCTAGCATTTCCCTGAAGTTTGCAATACCAGAGGCTGCGAGCGTACGAATCGCCCCAGCTGAAACGGCATTGACCCGGATCCCAGATGGACCCAAGGACGCTGCAAGGTAGCGAACATTAGCTTCAAGGCTGGCTTTGGCGATGCCCATCACGTTGTAGTTCGGAATAGCGCGCTCTGCACCCAGGTAACTCAGGGTCAAAAGGGCGCCATTACGACCTTCCATGAGCTTTCGGCCACCTTTGGCAAGCGCCGCAAAACTGTAGGAGCTGACATCGTGTGCAACACGAAAGTTTTCGCGCGTAACGGAGTCAAGGTAGCTTCCTTCCAGAGCCTCCCGAGGAGCAAATGCAACGGAGTGAACAATGATGTCCAACCCATCCCATTGTTTGCCAAGATCTGTGAAGAGTTGGTCGATTTCACCGTCATCAACGACATCACACGGAAGAACGATTTTGGCGCCAAGTTCATCAGCCAGCTTCTGGACACGGTCCTTAAGCTTTTCATTCTGATAGGTCAGGGCGATTTCGGCGCCTTCACGCGCCATTGCCTCGGCAATGCCATAAGCAATGGAACGATTGCTCGCGACGCCCACGATCAGAGCGCGCTTGTTTTGCATAAATCCCATGTGTTCTCTCCTCAGGGTCTTTTTTTTCGGATCATGGGTTGGATGTTTTCAAACCAATCCAATGATCGTTAAAGTTCAGAAATCAAAATGCGACTGCGAAACCGGAATAGGTCAAAAGCCCTGAATCCGCCGAAGTCGTGCCCGTGCTGGCTTGGCCCCAGACTGAAAGTCGCCTGGACAGGGACCAGATAAAACCTCCGCCGATGATGTTGTCGTTTACGGAAGTGACACCACTGTTCGTGACGCTATTCGAATATTTTGCAGGGGACTTAGGAATTGTAGCGCCATTGATGTAGCCATGGATAAATAGCGAGAAGGAAGGGCTAAAGAAAGATTTTTGAAACGCCCACTGGAAGTTGTAGTTCCACTCGCTTTTACCCGGGGTCGTTAAACTTCGGAATGCCCCAACGTTGTATTCAAAGTCGATTTCATACGGCAATGATTGGTCGAAATTTAAGCTGAACCCCGGTTGCGTTCCCCCATTAGTCACCGTGTTTCCGAGCCATTGGGTCATGACGTAAGCTTCAAATCCGATTGCGGGGAGAATCGAATCGGGCTGTTCGGTTCGAAGCTGGATTTTTGTATCAAAGCCCAGGGGTGCGTAATCCCATCGGTTGATATTTCCCCCGGTGTAGGTAAAGCCGTTACCAAATATTCGGAGTTCGACATCGTCGAGTACCCCATATCTGAGCAGGTATTGCATATCAAATTGTTGCGGGCCAGCCTTGCTGGAACCGTAGTAGCCGAAAGGTGAAACCTCCACATAGCTTCGACCTTGCGGCAGCGTGAAGGCGCTGTTCGGCCAGTTGGCTAAGTCGGCACCGGGGTTGTCGATGTCGGGTTCGGTGCGCCATTTTTCAATGTTTTCAGGCAGTCGCGCAGACGAACGATTGAATCGACCGTGGCGAAATGAAGCCACAGCCGTCTCAATACTGTGATCTGCGATGGACTCAAAGTTCTCCAGATGCTCAAAGACAGGGGATTGATCCGGTGGCGTCTGATCCTTCTTCAGCCCCTCAAGATAAGCCGCTCGCCCGAGCGCTCTTCCATAGCCTCTGAAAAACTCATGATCGACTTGAGGCTGGGATTTACTTGCTGTCGATTTCTGATGCGGCTGATTAGTCTTTTTCTTGGGCGTCGGGTTGGCCCAAAGGGTGGATCCGCAAAAAAAGAAAAGAACCGAAAAGGTCAGAAGTGAGGGCTTAGGGCTGGCAAAAAGGCGAAGTATCCAGGTGATGAATGCCATTCCATGCCTATTGAAGAATGGGGATTTCTTCTTCAATCCCGGCATCGATAAAGGCTTTTATCTTGAGCTCAATTTGGAGGAATCTTGCTAGTTCCCGCTTTGAGAGGATGGTCGACATTTCTTTGATTGTCCGATCAAGAAGCTCCATTCTTCCTCGCTCAATTTTCAATCGTTGTTCCACGATTGAGTTGGCGTCAGACTCGCTCATGTTGTCATAGTTTTCGCCCATGGAGCTGAGCAGCTCGAGTCGCGCATGTCTAAAGTTATCGAGTTCCTTCTGGTACTTGTCGTAAAGCGGCCAGAATTTTGCTGCTTTTGCTGGATCAACATTTAGGGATTGATCCACAAGGTGTCGCCTTGCCATGGCAGCATCTGCCGGGGGCAGAGCTTTTTCATCCGCTCGACACAGGTTCACCCCCAAAAGGATGAACCCCATCAAGAGGATCTGAGTACACGTGAAAACCCTACTCATGGGGTGGGCGATCGACATAATCCACGAATTTTCGCCAGTTCTGTCTTAGTTTCTTGAGTCCGGACGCGGGTGGTTGCGTTTCATCCCTTGAAGCAGACTCTTTGACCGGAGCCGGAGCCGGAGCCGGAGCCGGAGCTGGAGCTGGAGCTGGAGCTGGAGCTGGAGCTGGAGCTGGAGCTGGAGCTGGAGCTGGAGCTATCACGTCTGGAACAGCAGATATAGGCTGGGCTGCAGCGGAGGGGGCTGTTGCCGTAAATCCAGGCATCTGTGTTCCTGGGTAATGGGGGTCTCCCATTGACCTGGGTACTTGAATAGGCGGCGGTGCTGGTATCGGAGCTGGAGCTGGAGCTGGAGCTGGAGCTGGAGCTGGAGCTGGAGCCGGAGCCGGAGCCGGAGTCGGAGTCGGAGTCGGAG